>Ga0210390_10000045_pt1 | contig 127935 bp, 86 predicted proteins | sample IncBWH11OmetaG_FD_161050 | JGI IMG/M metagenome (GOLD analysis project Ga0210390, IMG submission 161050) | Forest soil microbial communities from Barre Woods Harvard Forest LTER site, Petersham, Massachusetts, United States - Inc-BW-H-11-O ...
GTCAGTAATATTGAACGTCGCGTTCCGCGCTCCATTCGCCTGTGGTGTAAATAACACGTTGATCGTGCAACTCGCTCCTGCTGCCAGCGTTCCCGTCGCACTGCAGCCAGCACTAGACGAAGGCAGCGGCACTGCAAAATCCCCCGCGTTCGCGCCGCTAATAGTGAAGCCCGTGAAATTCACCGCCCCGGTGCCGTTATTCATCACCGTCACGCTCAAAGGCGCGCTCGTCGTGGTCAGTGCTTGTGATCCAAACGCCAAAGTACTCGGCGTCACTGTCACTGTCGCCGTGCCAGGAGTGCCCATCCCGGTCAGCGTCACAGTCTGCGGACTTCCCGTCCCAGTATCGGTGAACGTGATCGCTCCCATCCGCGTTCCTGTCGCCGTCGGCTTGAACGTGATCGAAAACACGCACGGCGGATTTTCCTCTCCGATGCTCGGGCACTGCGCCAGCGTCGCGCCGGCAAAATCTCCGCTCGTCACGATACTGCTGAAGATCAGCGGAAAATTGCCGTTGTTCGATACCGTCACCGCCTGCGCCGCACTCGTCGTTCCCACCGCCTGGCTGCCAAATGTCAACGCAGTCGGCGCAATTCCGATCGCCACCGCAACGCCCGTTCCTGTCAGCGTCACCGTCTGCGGGCTTCCCGTAGCGCTGTCCGTAAACGTGATCGTTCCGGTGCGCGCGCCCGCCGCCGTCGGCGTGAACGTAATCTGGAACGTGCACGGCTTCGCGTCCACCGCAATGCTCGGGCACTGTGCCAGTGTCGCCCCCGCGAAATCGCCCGTCATAGCAATGCTCGTGAACGTCACCGCCGTATTACCCGTGTTCGACACCGTCAACGTCTCCGGCGAACTCGTCGATCCCAACCCCTCCAGCCCAAACGGCAACGGTGACGGCGTAATCGTGATCGTCCCCGGAGCCGTCTGACCGAACGTCGTCGTCACCGTCACGCCCGAAGTAGTCGTCGAAACCGTGCAAGTAGGCGGCGAGGTCTGCGGGCTAGCCGGCACGCAGTTCGTGCTGAAACTAGTGAAAGTCGAGCCCGTTCCTGCCGTCGCCGTCAGCACCACTTGGCCATTGCCCGCGAACGTGCCCGTGCAGGCCGTCGGGCAGTTGATACCCGCAGGCGAGCTGGTGACAGTCCCAGTTCCGGCTCCACTCGTCGTAACCGTCAGCGCGGCCGCGCCCATCCCCGAAAGGTCAATATTCTGCGTGCTGCCCGCGGTCGGCCCGTTGTCCGTGATCGTAATCGTTCCCGTGTAGGCAATAAACTGCGTCGGCATGAACGCAATCTCAATCCCGCACTTCGCGCCCACCGCGAGCGTCGAAGGCGCCAAAGGGCAAGCATTCGACGAAATCGTAAACGCCCCAGGCGTAATCGCAACGCCAGAAATTGTCAGCGGCGCGTCACCAGAATTAGTCACCGTAATCGGCAAAGTCGCGCTCACATTCAAAGCCTGGTTTGCAAACGCCGCAGTCGTACTGGAAAGCGTTGTGTTCGGATTCAGCAGCACCAGCCTGATCCGGTTGTTAAACAAATCGCCCACGTACATGTTGCCCAGGTTGTTCACCACGACTCCGTCCGGCGTGGCAAAGCTGGCGGACAGTGCTGGCCCGCCATCGCCTGCAAACGCAAAGCCCCCATTCCCTGCGAACGTCGTGATAATCCCGGTTGTTCCGTCCACGCGGCGGATCACATTATTTCCAGAGTCGGAGATAAATAGGTTGCCCGCGCCGTTCGCCGACACTCTGAGCGGCCCATTCAGAGTCGCGTTCGCGGCCAAGCCGCCGTCGCCGGTGTGTCCCGCAGTCCCAGTCCCGACGATAGTTGTGATGATCCGCGGTGTGCCGGTGTCAATCTTGCGAATCACATTGTTATCTGTGTCGGAGACGTAGAGGTTCCCGTTTGCGTCAATGTCCAGACCAGCCGGGCAATTCAGCGTAGAGTCCACCGCCGGCCCGCCATCCCCGGTGTAACTTCCCGGACACCCTATCGGTGCCGTCCCATCAGGCCCGCCTCCCGCAATCGTTGTAATCGTCCCTGTTGTGTCCACTTCGCGAACGCGATTGTCCTGTGCATCCACAAAATAGAGATTTCCCGCTTCATCCATCACGGCCGCACGAGCGTCGTTCAGATTCGCGCTAAGCGCAGGTCCGCCATCCCCGCAGCTCGAAAAAGGTGCCTTGCACAAATTCCCCGACCCCACAATCGTCGTGATGTTCCCCGTTGACGCACTCACCTCGCGTATTCGACTGTCAGCATCATCCGCAACCAGCAAATTCCCCGACGCCAAAATCGTCACCGTCCGCGGCATAAAAAGTGCTGCAGCAGTAGCAAGTCCGCCATCGCCACACGCGTCCGTCCCTACTGGACACGGAATCCCGGTGCCCACCACCGTGGATATTGTTCCGTCCGAGGCCTTCACCTCTCGGATTGTATTATTTTGCGCATCAACGAAAAACACATCCCCGCCCGCATCCAGCGCCGGATTACGCGGGTAATACAAGCTCGCGCTCGTCGCCGGCCCACCGTCGCCCAGCACGTCGTTCCCCACCACAGTCGTCACAATCTTCGTGCTCGCGGTGTACAGCCGCACCCGATTGGCCCAGTAGTCTGCAATCCACAAGTTGCCCGTAGTGGAATCAACGAACACGCCAAATGGGTTCGTCAACGCCGTCGCAGTTCCCACGTTCCCGTCACCGTTGAATCCAAATGTGTGATTCCCCACGATCGTCGTAATCTGCCCCGGCGCCGTCGGGTTCGTCGCCGCGAACACCTCTCGAATCGCCGCATTCATGGCATCCGAAATGTAAATGTTTCCCGCGCTATCCACCGCCACGCTATTCGGCACCTGCAGAGTAGCCAACGTTGCCGCCCCGCCGTCGCCGTTGTATCCCGCCGGCCCAGTTCCCGCCACGATCGTAATAATTTTCGTCGTCGCATCCACGCGGCACACCACGTTGTCGTTCTGGTCAGCGATGAAAAGATTTCCAGCCGTATCCACCGCCACTCCCACCGGCCCATTCAACGACGTAGAAGTCGCCGCCACATTGTTCGTCGGAAATCCCGGAGTTTTCGGTATCCCCGCATAAGTCGTAATCACTCCTGTCCCCAACACCACGCGCCGCACGATCGCGTTCCCAATGTCCGCGATATAAAGGTTCCCCGCTCCATCCAGCGCCACGTTTTGCGGAAAATTCAGCTGCGCGCTCGTTGCCTGCCCGCCGTCTCCCGAATAAGTGCATTGCCCCGCAATCCCCGCCACCGTGTTGATCACTCCACTAGCCGCCACGATCTCCCGCACCACGCAATTATTCTGATCCGAAAAATAAAGGTTGCCATTGACGTCCAGCGCCGCCCCAATCGGCTCAAACAACAGTGATTCAGAGGCGGGTGTCCCGTTCGCCGAAAATCCCGCGAGGTTATTCCCCGCGTAAATCGACATGAAAGGAGCCGGTGTGTCACCGGGCACCTTGTAGATCACGCCAATGTCCGTCACCACATAAAGGTTCCCCGCGGCGTCCCGCGCAATCGCCACCGGCCCTTCGATCGGCGCCGCTGTGGCCAGAACATCATTGGGAGGCGCGCTCCCCGCCACAGTCGAAATAGTGTTCTGTCCCCACGCCCCGCTCGCAAACAAAAGCAGCATCACGAACGAGCACACCCCAACAAGATATCGCGCAACCGTCTTAGCAGTAGCTCCACTCACACCAATTCTCCTTGAGCGAGGAAGCGGTAGTCCGGGGAGGAAGTAAACCGTTTCTTTGCCAATAATCCAATTAGTCAAATATCCGTATTGCCACTACTATCGAAACTCTGTGGCCCGCCAATACATTGCAGCTTCACACGTCTGACGCACTCGGGCCCAACCAGCGATTGCAAAAACTGAATCCATGCCTCTAAATTCGCCGAAAAATTACCGTGAGTGTCATCCCGATCCCGCAAGTGCGGGAGAGGCCTGCCTGCCGTAGACAGGGATCCGCTTTTTACGACTTTGCTGCTCTCCGATTTTCGACGCCCACCCCGGGCACCGAACCGCGCGCTATCTTACGCAAGATATAATTAACGGTCCACATATATTGCGTCAGCTCCCGAGCAGCGCATTTACCCAGCCTGTACGGAGCGTCTCCGCACCTGCGTTCGGGTGGCAAGCTCTCGACCCAACACCCGATGCCTGCAAGATCGCCCTGCACTCCGAGCAGAAATGGTGAGCGGAGCGCGCCGTGTCGAGCGACAAGTGTGAAGCGCGGCGCGACTCCGCGCCAGATCGGAACTGAGGTAGGTGCTCGAAAGCCGGGTCAAACGACCCAGCATCCAAGTCTGCGCTCTGCAGAAACCAAATGGTGCGCCATCGGGAAATTCAACCGCGTCCATGTAGGTGGTGTGAAAGGTGCGCCGTCACCACAATAAACTAATCCGAGCGCACCGCGTTCCAGGGAGCGTGTTGGCCGTGCACACCGTAGAGGCCTGACATCGTATTTCCATCGATTTTGCCGCGGAAGGTGAGCACGTCGCGAGTATGTGTGCTGAATTCGATGTGATGAACGTTTACGAAGCCTTCAATTCCGCCAGACTGATGCGGACCCTTGAAATGCCCCGAAAGTTGCGTTCCAAACTGCTGGATTTGCACGTACTTTGTGGAACCGCCCGGCTGATCAATGTTCTGCGCGTATATTGTCCAGTTTCCTGAAGCGTTGTCCGGTCCAGGACCCGATGGATCCTGCTGGGCGTCCTGCCTGGCATTGGCGAAGTCTGCCGCCGAGCGAAGCTCCATGTCCGCCTGCGCCAAAAAATCCTTCGCTTTTTGCGCGTGACCGCCCAATTGATCATTGTTAGCGCTCTGGGCCATATCAATTCGCTGGTACGCATCCACAATATCGCCTTGCGCCGCAGCCAGGTTCCCGTGCCGGTCCGGATCAATGTTCACTACCGGCGCTGGTGGTGCTTGCGGAGCTTGAGCATCTTGCGCGCCTAGCAACGGGACGGCAAGCACCGCTGCAAGAATCAAACCGCCAGTTATTATTTTTCTCACGTTCACGTTGTCGAACCTCATCGCCCGTTCTAATCCCACACTGCAATCACGATGCGACCATCATCTCCGATCACCAGCATCAGACGATTCGGATCTGAATCGAGCTTGCCAATTCCTTCCGTAGGTTTCACGACGTGCAGAGTCTTCGGCAGACTTTCTTCGTGAATCACCTCGTTGGAGCTCACCCCCGAGGGCGCGCTTTCGCCCTTGGCGACGAAGTACTTGCCAACGCAGTCCGTGCAATCGCCCGGAGGTGGTGGTGCTTCGGCATAGCCCGGTATCGCCTTCAACGTAACCCGATTGGTCGCGCCGTGGACTCGCACGCCCTTATACGGATGACCAGGCTCGAGAGTAAAAACTGCCTCGATCACCGGGCTCTTCGATGGCGACGTTGAATCTGTCGGCGCCTTTGCGACGAATGCCAGATCCAGCATTCCATCCGGCGGAGTTCCCTTCGTAAGCGGAACTAATTCGGCATCCTCCCAACCGTCGGTGCTGGTTATCCCGCGCACCCGGATCACGTCCAACGTCGGTGGATGCGTGCTGCTCATCGCCTCGACGCTCGTTACCCAAAGTACCGGCGCTTCTTTCGGCTCCTCTCCTTCTGGTGGCTCCGCTTCGCCGGGCGCTTCTGCAGGCGTCCCGTTCTGAGCCGTTGGCGGCGCCTGAGTCTTTTTCGGCGCAGCGGAGCCCGTCTGCGCAAGCGCAGAAGTACTGAAAAGACCTACACTAAATATCGCCGCCGCAATTATCCACTTTTTCATCGCGAACCTCGTTGAATCGTTTGTCTTCCAACATCCGGTGAACCTAATCCAAATTTCTTCAGGCCTTCACGGCACGCGTACCACGCCACTAATCTCATCCACGCGCGCCTTGAAACTTGTCTGCCCCCGCCACCGCGGCGAGCTGCGCTGCGTGCGCGATCGCGCCGTCAATGCCTCCCTCCAGGCGCTCCAGCGCATGCAGAATTAAATCCGTGGGCACGATCTGTACCAGGCTGCAAAACGCCGTGCGGCTGCTGGCAAAACTGCCGTTCTCCGCCAGCTTATTTACCGGTGCGCCACCCCCGCAGACCGAAAAATAGTCGCACTCCTTGCGGCACATTGCGACGCCCGCGGCGATATCGCGCGTCAGCGCCTGCATCGCGGGGCTCCGCAGCATGTCTTCCAGCGAATCCGACAGAATATTACCAACGATGTAATCGTTGTACGTCGTGCTCTTGTAGCCGAGCAGTTCCGGTGAAAAGCTGGACACATTGCCGTGACAATCAATATTCACCATGCCAAAAGGCTCGACCTGCGCATTCTCCGGACAGCTCTGTTCTGGCCGGAAAATTCGCGGGATCATTCCATCGATCTCACGGATAAAGTGGATGCGGGAAGTCTTGCGCGACAAAGTCCAGAATCGATCCAGAAAATAACGAAAGCTTTCGATGGGATCTCCGCTCGTAAGCAGGCCCGAGACATAACTTCCCTCGGACTCCTCGACATTGAAGCAGACGTCATCAATCCCTTCCGAGATGTAAAAATCCAGCAACTCCTCGGGCGCGCACATGCTCTTTTCCGAAAGCACGGTGATCACGTGGAACGGTACATTTTCCCGCCGCAGCAGCCGAATCCCCGCAATGGTGCGGTCGAACGTTCCTTTGCCGGCGCGCGTCACCCGGTTCGCATCGTGCAGATCCCGCGGCCCATCAATGCTGACGCCCGCGCCGATGTGCCATTTCTTGATGAAGTCACACCACTCTTGATCAATCAACATTCCATTGGTCTGAATGGAATGGCGCAATTCGATTCCAGAAGGTCGCAGCGCTTCAATGGCTTCAAAAGCGGCTTGATAATAAGAGGTGGGCAGTACGAGCGGCTCACCCGCATGCCAAATGACTGTGAGATAAGGACTGGACCAACCCGACGCGAATATTTTTTCGAATATCGCAATCACCGTCTGCAAAGCCATGACGGTTTTTGCATCCCGCTGCGGCAGATAGCAGTAACGGCAATTAATATTGCAGAAAGGCGTCGGCTGCAGCACGACGGTGTGGATCAGCGGCGCCACATCGGAGGATGTTGGCATGTCTCGGACCGGCGCATCCACGGAAGTTACCAGTTATTCCAGTAATTGTGCCAGTTGTGCCAGCCGTTATGCCAATTGTGCCACCCGCCGTTGCCCCAGCCCCCGTTGCCCCACCCCCCGTTGCGCCAACCGCCATTGCGCCATCCCCAGCCGCCGCCATTTCCCCAACCGAAGTTCGGCCATGCTCCCAGCAGCGCGGCGTCCGCGACAGAACCCTGCCGTTCCGTGAACCCAACTTCGGAAACTCCTGCGCGGATCTCGCTGAGGCGCTCGGCGACGCTCGCTATGGGGGCCCCATCTTTTCGATTCACCGCCGAAGCTTCTGACTGCACAGTAGCTAGCAGCGCGGAAATTCCTAGAACGCCGGCGGGAAGCAACACTGCGAGCGCTTGTTTCATTCGGTTACGCACAGTCATGGGCAGACTCCTGCTCTTTTTTTGATGCGCGCAAACTATCACTGCGTGTATATCCCGTCAACTTTTTTTATGTAAAATCCGGATCAACAAGAATTCGCCAGCAGAATCATGTCGCGATTGTTTTCACGGGTGGGCAGGCGGCACATTCATTCAGCGTGAAACGGCCAGCGGACACGGTTCCGCCGAGCAGGTGGCTCACCCCAGTTACTTCTTGCGGTTCGTCACCGGATGCGCGGCCGCATGTTCCTCTCCGCGCGCCGATTCCGCAAAGCGCGGTCGTCGCATTTCTTTCGCCACGGCGGCCAGCGCAGCCTTGTCCCGTGCATTTTTTGATTTGTTGGGTTTCACTGTTCCATGCTGACAGCCCGCAAGACCTGATTCTGTTTCCTTTAGCACACCTGCGCAGCAATCTCTCCTGCGCCGCGCTTCACGCCGTATTTCATAGCTATCCGCGCGCTTAACGAGTATGGTTGGACTGTCTCACTAGCATCCTGCCGTTCTCTTCCCAAAATCCACGGCTCCTTGCGAACTCAGACGCTATTCGTCCGCACAGGAGCGTTATGGCCTCTCCAAAATTACCCCGTCGTGTCACCGCCGGCCCCGCGACTGTCGATGGCGACCGCAACCACATTCACAATCTGATCCTCCTGGACATGCCCGCCGACGAGCTGAATACGGTCGCCAAGAAAATGGAATTCGTGGAACTGCCTACGCACTCCGTCCTCCATGAAGCTGGCGAGCCCCTCGCTCACGCCTACTTCATCAATAGCGGCCTAGCGTCAGTCCTCAACGTGATGACCGACGGAAAAAGCGTCGAAGTCGGCCTAGCCGGCAAGGAAGGATTCGTGGGCCTTCCGCTCGTCGTGGGCCTCAGCACAAGTCCGACGCAAGTCATCATGCAAGTCGCGGGCAGCGCCTATCAGATCACCGCAGCAGACTTCAAAGAAGTTCTGTCGCATTCTTCTACACTGGAAAGAAGTCTCAATCGTTACGCACAAAGTCTCGGAATGCAGGCGACCCATGTCGCCGCTTGCAATCGCCTGCATGAAGTGGACGAACGCCTCGCACGCTGGCTGCTAATGAGTCAGGACCGGCTCGGCGGAGACGTCGTGCCTCTAACCCAGGAATTTCTCGCGCACATGCTCGGCACCCGCCGCGCCAGCGTCACCGTTGCCGCCGGCATTCTGCAGAAAGCCGGATTCATCACCTACAATCGCGGCAGCGTCAGGATTGACGACCGCCGCGGCCTCGAAGACGCCGCCTGTGAATGTTACGCCTCCATCAGACTGCAAACCGAAAAGTGGGAAAAAGAACTTAGCCGCGTTGGTACGCTAGCGCGCTGACGCCGCCGACACCCAAACATAGAATTTCGTCCCGCAGGAGGGCCCCATGGTCGAGAATAACTGGCACGCGCTCTACAAAGCCGCCGTTCTCGAGACCGACCCGGTCAAATTGGAGCTTCGTGTAAAAGCCGTGGAAGACACCATCCGCGCGCGTCAGTCGCTGGACGGCCAGGTTTCGAGCGAAGAGCGCGCGGCGATGAAAGACGCGTTGGATTCTCTCGGCGTCTTGAAAATCGAGTGGAAGCACCTCAAGGAATGAATTGCCCGCCGACACGCAGCTGACGCCTGATCATCTTCCCAGAAACTTATAGCCGAGCAATCGCCCGTTTGGTACGCTGACGTACGTACTTGGGTGCTCTTCAGCGATCGGCTGTCACCCCGCAGTTCCAGACGGTGGCATGGTGCACCGTGTCTTCATCGTCGACGACAACCCTTCCGTTCGCAATGGAATCCGCACCCTGCTGGAAACGTCGGGCTTTGAAGTCTGCGACGAAGCGTGTGATGGACTAGATGCCGTCGAACGCGCCCCCGAAGTAAACCCCGATCTCATCACCCTCGACGTTGCTATGCCGCGTATGAACGGTTTGGACGCCGCGCGCAAGCTCCGCGATATCCATTCACACGTCCCAATATTGCTGAACACCCTGGATGCCGCCGAGATTCGCGCGGAAGCAAGCCTGCCCGAGGGTGTTACCGCGGCAGTGGACAAGCGCGAAAATCTTCTGCACCGCGTTTTCCAGTTGCTGCCAAAATCGGACGCCGCTCAGCGCAGCGCCGCGCTGTAATCAGTAAGAAATCTCCACCGCCGCCTCGGCTTTGAATCACGGCCGAGGCATTTCAGGCCTTCAGCCGTGGCGTCCAAACCTGCATCGGGGTCGCTTCCCGGTTCGCCCACGCGTAATACGGAATGAACGTAAGCGCCACCGCCTTGCTCTTCGGCGTATCCGCCTTGTACGTGGAATACAAGGCCTCGTGCGCGCTTCCGAATTCCAAATTCGCGCCCGGATGTTCCAGCACCACCACGCCGCCCAGCAAATCGCTCTTAAACTCGCTGCGGAATTCGCCGGTCGTCTTGCGTCCCAAATCCAGCGCCACATCCTCGAGCACTGTTCCACTGGGCTGATCGAGTTGTTCCAGGCAATACACCAGCGGACCGCGCTGCACCGCGACGCGCCCCGCATCTTCCACCACGTGCGGATTTGCTTCGATCACCTGCGGAACCATTTCGATTTTCAGATGCACCACGTCGCCCGCCGCCCATCGCCGTGTGATTGGCAAGTATTCGCCGGGCTTCGCGCCCGCCACAGCTTTCCCGTTCACGGCAACCTGCGCGCGCTCAGCCCATCCCGGAATCCGCACATAAAAAGTAAAATCCGCAGGCTGCGCCGGAGTCACGCCAATTTCCACGCTGCCATCCCACGGATAATTCGTTTTCTGCGTGATCTTCAATCCGGTTCCGTCCTCCAGGTGCCAGTCGAGTTCCGAATTGTCGTAAAGATGCACGTAAATGCCGTCTTTGCTCGTGCTGTAGAAATATCCCGGCAGCGCCGCAAACGTCCGCTCCAGATTCGGCGGGCAGCACGTGGTGTCGTACCAAGTGTTCCGAATCTTGTCACCCGTCGCGGGATCAAACGCCAGCGGATTTCGATAACAATAAAGCGTTCCGTCCAACGACATCCCCGAATTGATTCCGTTGTACAGCGCTCGCTCGATCACATCCGTAAACTTTGCATCTCCCGTCACCGCCAGCATCCGCCAGTTCCACATCATGTTGCCGATCGCCGCGCAGCTTTCTCCATAGGCGCGCGCATTCGGCAATTCGTAAGCATCGCCGAACGCTTCGCCCGCCGCGCGCGATCCCACTCCTCCGGTCACATACATCTTGCTGCTCGTCATGTCGTTCCACAGATTGTTCAGTGTCTTCAGATAAGTCGCGTCGCCCGTCTCCATGTAATAATCCGTCGCGCCGCAGCATGCGTACATCGCGCGCACCGCATGCCCTTCCAGCTTGGTGCGTGCCGTGAACGGCGTGCCGCTGAACATATAAATCGTCCGCCGCGCCTCCAGTTGCGCCCGATCGTCGCCTTGCAGGATGTATCCCGCCAGCTCCAGCTGCCGCTTGTCGCCCGTCGTGCGATACAGCTCGATCAGCGCCATCTCAATTTCCGGATGCCCCGAAACAATCGGCTTCAGCGGCGCGGGCCCGTAACTCGGCAGCAGAAAATCGTCCACAAAGCGGATCCCCGCATCCAGCATCTTGGGATCGCCGGTGCCGCGATAAAACGCAATGGCGCCCTGCAAATAATGTCCCATGTTGTAAAGCTCATGGCCGGTCGTCTGCGTTTGCACCGTCATGCTCAGCGGAGCCTTGTCCTCCACGTAATAAGTGTTCAAGTAACCATTGCGCTGCTGCGCGGCCACCACGTCATCAATAAATTTCTGCGCCGAAGCGCGCAACTCGGGATACGCTCCCGACTGCAGCGTGAAGCCCACCGCCTCCGTCCATTTATAAATGTCAGAGTCGGAATAGACCGGTCCGCTTTGCGCCGCGGTGCTCTTGCCGATCAGCCGGCGAAAATTATTCATGCGCCCGTTCGCCTCCAGCAGGTCGTGCATGCTGGGAATGCTCTTCTCCACATTGATTACGCGCCGCTTCTCCCAGAATCCGCTCTCAATCGTCACCGCGTGAACTGGAATATTTTTCAGCTTCGCGTGAGGAGACCGCGCGAGATTCTCGATTCCCTGATCTTTCCACGAAGGACTGTCGAGCAGCGCGGGCGCAGCCTGCTGGCTCAAGCCCTTCGCCCTCCGCGCATCAACGGATGCACCGGCAAACAATCCTTTCGTCGGCAACAAACAAGCCGCCGCGCCCGCCGATACCGCCGAAGTCACAAAACTCCGCCGCGAAATATCTTTTTTCTTGTTCATGCCAGTCTCCCCGAATAATTTTCACCAGGCCTCGCGGCAGGAGGTCCGGATTTCAGCGTCCGCCAAACCATTGTTCATCTCCGATCGAAACCGCAGCAATCCAACCGCTCAGTATAACCAAATCCGCGTAAACGTTTACTCACTTTCGGAGAGCATCCCTGCCCCGCGATTTGTTCCGCTCTCAGCTCTCAACGCCCAACCGTCGCCGCCTCGGCCACACTCTGCAGATCGTCATCGAAGCCCAGATACTCCCAACGCAGCAAAACTATCGGCACATTCCCGTTCTTCCACAGATAGTCATCAAACGCGCGCACGTCAAACGCATCACCTTGCTTCAATCGCGCGTCCGCAAGAAATCGCATGATCTGCATCTTGCCAATCTGATAGCTGATCGCCTGTCCCGGCCCGGTGGCAAATCCCGCAGCCTCTTCCTCTGCGGTTTTTTGATCCATCGGTACATAATGTGCCAGGTAACCCGCGGCCTGCTCGATCGTAAATGATCCCAGCGCCAGTTTCACGTCCACTTCCACACGCAACGCGCGCAGCCGCATGAAATTGTAAATAATCTCGCGCGAGCGTGGGCTGTCGTCGAACAGGCCCGCCTGCAGCATCATTTCTTCCACATAAAATCCCAGCCCTTCATTCGGTCCCGAATCATAGTAGTGCTGCCGGATCGGATCTTCATGCATCCGCGACCACGCCATCTGGAAATAATGTCCCGGCACGCCCTCATGCACCATGTCCGGCCGCGGATCTTTCGCTGAGGCCAGCCAGAAGTATCCCAGCGCCGGCGAAGGCTCATTCGCCCAGCGCACCCCGGTCGCGTGCAGAAAATCGTCCGTCTCACCGAATCCGGAAAGCGCGTTCACATATCCCGGCATCAATCGAACCGTGTAGTGCCCGATTGCCGGCGAGACCGTCAGGATTCCCTTCGTCTCCAGAAACTTTCGAATCGCCACTTCGTCGCGCTCGCTCGTGCGGATTTGCTCGTCAATGTTTGCGGCGATCTTCAGCTCTGGCAGCCCCTGATTCCGCTGCTTTTCAATCTGCTCGAAAGTCACCGCGCGTTCCCACTCCTGCCGGCTGATCGCCAGCAACTGCTCCGGCGTGTAAGGAATCAGCGCTACGTGGCTCAAAAAGAATTCGTAGTTCGCGCGCCCCACCGCTGCATTTTCCGGCATGCTCTGCAAATGTTTCTGTAGCCACGCGCGATATGCTTCCAGCGCCACGATTGCTTTTTCCGTCGCGGCCTGGAATTCCGCGGACAAATCTTCCGCTTGCAATGCGTCCCGGTGCAGCATCGGCCCAACTTCGCGCTGCACCTCCTGCAACTCCGGCCGTATATGCCCGAGCGAATTGATCGCCAGCTGCGCGAACGGGCGTGCTGCGTGCAGATTCGCCTCTCCATCACTCAAAATCTTGGGTATGTCCTGCATGCGCGCCACGATTTCGCGGCTGCGCGCCACATCGAATGGTGGCGGCTCGACAAGTGACTCTAGCAAAGCCGTAAGCGTCTGATCTAGATAAAAAGTCGGATCGCGCTCCCACCGCCGGTTCAAATCCAGTTCCCAACGCACACGCGCCAGCGCCGACCCCATCAACCGGTCGTCCACTTTTTCGCTGACAGTCCATCCGGCGCGATCCAATTTTTTCCACCGCGCTTCAAGTTCTTCCAGTTGCGCGCGTTGCTTTGCGATTGAACCCGCCGACCAATCGCGTTCGCCCTCCGGATGCTCCAGTCGCGGAATATCGTCCGTCGAAAACGGCTGGTAACCTGCCCGCCACCTCCAGAAGTCCGCCGCAAACTGTTCCAGCGGCCCAGCCTGCGCCAATGCTTGCTGCGTTACGGCTTCCGCGCGCATCAATGCATCGCAAGAAATCAAAATCAGCAAAGCCAGAAAGCCGCGGCAGACTACAACTACGAAATTTCTCTCAGCAGAGCGCACACTCCGCTCCACCCCTCGGCGAACGCTCTTACGATGAATCGTCACGAACACCCCTTGAAGGCCGTCTTTCTAGCTGATCGGTGGACGCATCTTGTGCCACTCGGTCTGGCTTTGGAACATCCGCGCCGCCGCAATCACCGCGTGATCATCGAGCGCCCGCCCGATGAATTGCACTCCGAACGGCAGCTTGTCCTTGCTCAACCCGCACGGAACGCTGATCGCCGGCAATCCGCACAAGCTCGAAACTCCGTCCGGCGCTCGCCGCTCGATCGGTCCCGCCGAATCATCCTCCGGAGGCGCGCTCAATGGCGACGCCGCTGACGATTCGCCCGCCGCTGCCAGCACATCGAACCGCTCGAACAATTTGTCTACCTGCGCCTGCAAAAAAGTCCGCACGCGCTGCACCTGCAGATAATCCACCACGGAAAATTCCTGGCTCGCGTAACCATTAATCTGCCCGACCGGATCAATCAATTCCGCGCAGCGCCCGGAAACAATCAAATCCTGAAACGCGGAAGCCGATTCCATCAAAATCGTCAGTTCCGCCGCCTCTTCGTAAGGCCCGTCCGGTATCTCCACGCCCGCGATCGTGGCGCCATTTTTCTCCAGCACTTTTAAAGCAGCATCCACCGCCGCTTGCAATCCCGGCTCTTGCTCGTTCCACACATTCGTCAATCGTCCAATGCGAATCGGCTTCGCAGTCTCTCCGGCCGGAGCAGGATACGTAAAATCCGCAACGCCCGCCGGCAACGAATCGAAATCCAGCGGATCGTGTCCCGCCAAAACCGAAAGCACCAGCCCGCAGTCATCCGCCGTGCGCGCCATCGGCCCCAGCTTATCCATCGTCCACGCGATCGCCATCGCGCCATGCCGGCTCACGCGACCAAAACTCGGCCGCATCCCGGAAATTCCGCACCACGACGAAGGACAAATAATCGAGCCGCGCGTATCCGATCCGATCGCCCATGGCGCCATCGCCGACGCCACAATCGCGCCCGACCCGCTCGACGATCCACACGTCCAATACTTCGTGTTCCAAGGATTTTTGCACGGTCCCGTCAATGAAGCGTCGCCCGCGGAATATCCCAGCCCGCCGGCCAGTTCGATCATCGCCGCTTTCCCGATCAGCACCGCTCCGGCGCGATTCAATTTTTCAATCACGGTCGCGTTGTAGTTGAATGCTTGCTTCGCCAGCGGCCGCGCTCCCCAAGTCGTGGGATATCCCTCCACAGCGACGAGATCTTTTGCAGCGTAAGGAACTCCATGCAACGGTCCGCGATAATGCCCGGCAGCAATTTCCTTTTCAGCCGCATGCGCCTGCTGCAAGGCAAGCTCTCGCGTGATCGCCGCGTAAGCATTCAGCTTCGGCCCCCACTCTTCGCTGCGCGCCAAAAAACCTTCCGCCAGCTCCACGGGCGAAATTTTCCCGCCGCGAATCCGTTCGCCGAGCTCGCGCACCGAAAGATAAAGTATGTCTTCGCTCAACAAGGATTAATTCGCCCTCTCGCGCAATTTGCGCGCACCGACCGGCTCACAAAGCCAAGTCCAACTCGTCGACGCACACCAACCCGCTGAATCAAGAGCCCGGCTTCAGCGCTCGCAATTTTTCCCGCCGGAAAGTTTCAACACAGTAATAGGTGGGTCTCCATTCTGCAGCGCAAACGCCCGGATGGGAGCCAGCATCGTTTCGTCGTAAGCCAAAATCCTGCGCAGATGTTTCCGCTGCTCTTCCGACAATCGCTCGCCGTACTTCCGAATAATATTCGCAAGCTTTGCTTCCACGGCGCGGCTCTGCTCGGGAGTAAGCGTCGGCTTGGCCCCCGCCGTTTCCTGCTCGCCCATCGGAATCGCCGGTGATATGTTGGCGGGAGCGCGTCGCGCGTTCGACAAGCTGGGCGGTGAAATTGAAAGAGCTGCAGCCGCAGCGGCTGCAGCGCCCGCCGCCGCATCCAGGCCGAATTCGCGGCGAGAAATGCGGACGGATTTCGTCTCGGTGCCGCGCGCATCCTTTATAGGCGCACCTGAATTGTTGGAAGATGAGTTCGACACGGAGGTATAGTCTTGTATATATTATCCACGCGTCAAGCCTTTTCACGTGCGGCCACTTCGTCTCGTCGCAAGATTCTTATCCCCATGTACTTATTTGATGCCGCAGCGCGATCCGCTTCAGCAGATCCGCAGTGATTTCAGGCATTATCAGAATCCCAAGGATATTGATGACCAGCAACGCTCCCGTCGCCACTCCTTCCGCCCCTCCAGCAGATCCCACCTTCGCCCGCGGCCTCGGCCTCTTCGATGCCGTGATGGTCGTCGTCGGCGTAATGATCGGCTCCGGAATTTTCATCGTCTCAGCCGACATGTCGCGCCAAATCGGTAGCGCCGGCTGGCTGCTCGTCGCGTGGTTTTTCACGGGCGTGCTCACCATCGCCGGAGCGCTTTCCTACGGCGAACTCGCGGCCATGATGCCTCGTGCTGGCGGAATGTACATCTACTTGCGCGAAGCATTCTCCCCCCTCTGGGGTTTTCTCTACGGCTGGACGCTCTGCACCGTAATCCAGACCGGCACCATCGCGGCAGTCGCCATCGCCTTCGCGCGCTTTTCCGGAGTGCTCTTCCCGTCCGTTTCGGAATCTCACTATTTGATCGCGCCCATCCACGTCTCCAGCGGCTATGCTATTTCGCTTTCGTCTGCGCAACTCGTCGCCATCGGCATGATCGCCGTGCTCACCTGGACCAATAGCCGCGGCCTGCAATACAGCAAAGTAGTCCAAAATGTTTTCACCGTCGGCAAGACTCTCGCGCTCATCGTACTGATTGTGCTCGGCCTCACGCTCGGCTGGAACGCCGCCGCGGTTCACGAAAATTTCAGTAATGCTTGGACCACTCGCGGCATCTCTCCGCTCGCCGCGGGACTCGGCGCCACCACTGCCTTCGGCCTGCTCGTTGCGATCTGCGTCGCGCAAACCGGCTCGCTCTTCTCCGCCGATTCCTGGCACGACATTACCTTCACCGCCGGAGAAGTAAAAAATCCGCGCCGCAATCTTCCGCTCTCGCTGGCCATCGGCACCGGCATCGTGATCACGCTGTATCTCCTCGCCAACGTCGCCTATCTCGTCACGCTTCCGCTGGAAGCAATCCAACACGCCCCATCCGATCGCGTCGCTACCGCCATGCTGCAAACGATTTTCCCCACGCTAGGCGCCGGGCTACTCGCCGCCGCGATCATGGTCTCGACCGTCGGCACCGTGAACGCTCTTACCCTCGCGGGAGCGCGGACCTACTACGCAATGGCGCGCGACGGATTATTTTTTCAAGCCGCCGGCACACTAAATACCGCGCGCGTGCCCGCCTGGGCGTTACTAATCCAGGGACTTTGGGCTGCGTTCCTGGTTCTTCCGCGCACCTACAACCCCGCTACGCAGTCCTACGGAAATCTTTACAGCGATTTGCTCGATTACATTATTTCCGCCGCGCTTATTTTTTACATTCTCACCATCGCGGGCGTTTTTCGCCTGCGCATCAAGAAACCGGATGCCGATCGCCCCTATCGCGCGTTCGGATATCCCTGGCTCCCCGCGCTCTATATCATCGGCGCGGCGATGATCCTGATCGTGCTGTTCACCTATCGCCCAGCCACCACTTGGCCGGGCTTGATAATCGTCATCCTCGGCGTCCCAGTTTATTTTCTGGTCGCTCGCTCCGCCTCAGACCGTAAAATGCCCGATCAGGAGCAGACGTAACGCGCTCCCGCGTACCCTTTGCACCTTGCAAGCAAAGGAAATGCGTCGCCGTAAGTCCATCTGACTTGCTAGAGCATCCGCCTCGCCGTAAACTATAGAAAACACAAGGAAAACCCTCTCGTTCTTGGCAACCAACTCTCGCATACGGCAAACGTTTCCAAGCAATCCAGCGTTTTCGATTGCCTGACTCCGCCTCGATGTATATTATATGCACGCGATGCCCTCAAGCTTCGGATAGCCTGCTCATGAGCCTTACGAACCCACGAGTTCAAAACGCCTCCGCGAATATGTTCCACGCCCTCGAACGTATCCACGTCGTGGACTCTCATACCGGTGGTGAGCCCACCAGAATCATTGTCAGTGGCGGCCCAGATCTCGGCCCCGGTTCAGTCGCCGGACAAATGGAACGCTTTCGCCTCGATCACGACTACCTCCGCAGCGCGTTGGCCAACGAACCGCGCGGCTCCGCGGTCGTCGTCGGAGGAATTCTCTGCGAACCCACCCATCCCGCCAGCGCCGCTGGAGTTATTTTCTTCAATAATGTCGGATATCTCGGCATGTGCGTGCACGGCACCATCGGCTTGGTAACGACGCTCGCATATTTGGGAAAGATCACCTCCGGTGATCATCGCATCGAAACTCCCGTAGGCACCGTCACCGCGACGCTTCATGAGAGCGGCGAAGTCACCGTCGTCAACGTCGCGAGTAAACGCACCGTCGCCAACGTAACCGTCCAAGTGTCGGGTTATGGCGCAGTCACCGGCGATGTCGCCTGGGGCGGCAATTGGTTCTTTCTGGTGAGCAATAATTCCGTGGAACTAAACGCCGCGAATATTGAAAAGTTAACTGAGTTTACGTGGGCCATTCGCCAGGCCTTGGCGACCAATGCGATCACCGGCACGGACGGCAAAGAAATTGACCACGTCGAACTATTTGGTCCCTCGCGCAAACCCGGCATTCACAGCCAGAACTTCGTTCTCTGCCCTGGAAAAGCTTACGACCGTTCGCCCTGCGGCACCGGCACCAGCGCCAAACTCGCCTGCCTTTACGCCGATGGAAAATTGAAACCCGGCGAAGTGTGGCGCCAGGAAAGCATCGTGGGTAGCGTTTTCGAGGGACAAGTTCGCATCGAGGACGGCCAAGTGGTTCCCATTATCAAAGGCTCCGCGTTCATTACGGCGGAGGCGGATGTGATTCTCGATCCCCACGATCCCTTTCGCAATGGCATCCACCCGTGAACAAGCCGACCGAAGTCGTAATCGTGGGCGCCGGCATCGTCGGCGCCGCCTGCGCGCTGGAACTTTCCACGGAAGGTTTGCGAGTTCTGGTGATCGACGAAAGTTTCGCCAGCGCGGGCTCCACTGGCGCAGCCATGGGCCACATCGTGGTGATGGACGATTCCGAAGCGCAATTCGCGATCACGCGCTATTCGCAAATTCTATGGGACGATTTGCGCGACCAGCTTCCCGCGGCCGTGGAATTTGACCCCTGCGGCACGCTGTGGGTTGCCGCCGACGAAGAAGAAATGCGCGAGGTTCGCCGAAAATTTGACTACTACCGTGAACGCGGCGTCAACGCGGAAATCCTCGATTCGCAGCAGGTGTGCGATGCCGAACCTCACCTGCGCGCGCCACTCGCCGGCGGCCTGCGCGTGCCCGGAGATTCAGTAATTTACCCTCCATGTGCCGCGGAATTTTTATTGCAGAAAGCCCGAGCGCAGGGTGCCCGCATAATCCAAGGCCAGCCCGTCGCCGCGATCGGAAAAGGCGCGGCGCGGCTCGCTGACGGGACAGTTTTCGCAGGCGGCTTCATCATCAATGCCGCCGGCCAGTCCGCTCCGAAACTCAGCCCCGGCATCAGTATTAAACCACGCAAAGGCCACCTGGTAATCACCGATCGCTATCCGAATTTTCTCCATCATCAGGTCCTCGAACTCGGCTATCTGAAAAGCGCGCACTCCGTCATCGCCGATTCGGTCGCCTTCAACGTACAACCCCGTAAAACAGGCCAAATTTTAATCGGCTCATCGCGCCAATACGGCGCGGAAAATTCGGCTGTGGACGAATCCATTCTCGCGCGCATGTTGCAACGCGCCTTCGAGTACATGCCAGATCTGAATTCACTCTCCGCTATCCGCGTCTGGACGGGTTTCCGCCCCGCCACTCTCGACAAACTCCCTTTGATCGGCCCGTCGCCGCACGATCCATCCGTTCTAGTCGCCGCCGGCCATGAAGGCCTCGGCATCACCACCTCGCTCGCCACGGCAAAATTAATCTGCGCGCAAATTCTCGGCCAACGCACTGCCATTCCCATTCAGCCTTATCTGCCGTCGAGGGAAATGGCTGCGGAGGCCCATGTCTGAATCCGTCTCCGTCCGCGTGAATGGAAAGCTCGTCGCCGTGCGCGCGGGCTCCACTGTCGCCGTCGCCGTTCTCGCATCCGGCGCAACTTGCCGCGCCTCGGTTACCGGCCAGCCGCGCTCGCCTCTCTGCGGCATGGGCACTTGCTTCGAATGTCGCGTCGCAATCAATGGAGAACCTCGGCGCCGCAGTTGTCAGGTTCTTTGCGAAGCGAATATGGAAATAGAAACCGATGGATAGCGTCAAACACTTGAGATTCGACGTCGCTATTGTCGGCGCAGGTCCTGCCGGAATCGCCGCGGCGCTCGCGGCCGCCGATTCAGGCCGCAACGTCGGATTGATTGACGACTATCCTGCCGCCGGCGGGCAAATTTGGCGCGTCGCTCACGACTCCGCGCGGCCCTCGGCATCATCTATCTGGTTTGATCGCCTGAATAAATCAGCAGTTCAAATCGTTCGCGGCGCGCGCGTGTTTCACGCGGCGAAGGGCTACCTGGCGGCCGAGTCCGACGACCGCGCATTTCAGATCAGCTACGGAAAATTAATTCTCGCCACCGGTGCGCGCGAACTTTTCCTGCCGTTCCCAGGCTGGACTCTTCCGAACGTCATGGGCGCTGGCGGCCTGCAAGCCCTGGTAAAATCCGGCCTCGATATATCTGGAAAACGCATCGTCATCGCCGGTACCGGCCCGCTGCTTCTCGCCGTCGCCGCCTACGCGCGCAAATCTGGCGCAAAAGTGATTGGCATCTGCGAGCAGACCACTCGATCTCGGATGGCGCGCTTCGGCCTGCAAATGATGCTGGTTCCCGGCAAAGCCGCCGAGGCCCTTCGCTTTGCCTACGACCTTCGCGGCATTCCCCACTGGACCGATTGTTGGCCAGTCGCCGCCTTCGGAAATCGCCGCGTGGAATCCGTGCGCATTTCGCACCGAGGACAAACCAGCGAAATCGAATGTGACCATCTCGCTTGCGGCTTTCATCTCATTCCCAACGTCGAACTGCCGCGCATGTGCGGTTGCCACCTGCGCGAAAACTTTGTTCAAGTGGACGAGTATCAGCAAACCTCCGTCGCTGGAATATTCTGCGCTGGAGAGCCCACCGGAATCGGTGGCCTTGAACTCGCGCTCGTCGAAGGCGAAATCGCGGGTTACGCCGCCACAAATTGGGAAGATCGCGCCAAACATTTATTCGCAAAACGTTCCCGCTTCCAAAAAATCGTTCGCATCCTGCAAGGCGCATTCCCATTGCGTTCCGAGCTGAAAAATCTCGCGCGCCCGGACACCCTGGTCTGCCGCTGCGAGGACGTCCCGCACGAACGTTTGTGCGAGCACGCTTCCTGGCGCGCCGCGAAATTGCACGCCCGCTGCGGCATGGGCCCGTGCCAAGGACGCGTTTGCGTACCCGCTGTCGAATTTCTTTTCGGCTGGCAGATTGATGCCGTCCGTTCGCCGCTTTTTCCAGTGCGTTGCTCGAGCCTGGCGGCAATTCCATCGCACTCTGCGCCACGAATTTAAACGGAGGATTCCGATGAAGTGGCAAGGCGTAATGCCCGCAATCACCACCTGTTTCGGTCAAAATGAAAAAGTTGACCACGCCTTCATGGCCACTCACTGCCGCTGGCTGGTCGAAAATGGCTGCACCGGCGTGGTCGCGCTCGGCTCGCTCGGCGAAGGAGCCACACTTTCATTCGATGAGAAAGTCGCGATTCTACGCAATTGCGTGAGCGCTCTGAAAGGCCACGCTCCCGTAGTCGCCGCGATCTCCGCGCTCTCCACCGCCGAAGCCGTCGCGCAAGCCAAAGCCGCGGAATCCGCCGGATGCGAAGGCCTCATGGTCCTTCCGCCCTATGTTTACAAGGGCGATTGGCGCGAAATGAAAGCTCACGTCGCCGCAGTTCTGGAGTCCACTCCGCTTTCCTGCATGCTGTACAATAATCCTGTCTCTTACGGGACCGATTTTCTTCCCGAGCAAATTCAGGAACTCGCAAACGAGCACCAGAATTTGCATTCCGTGAAGGAATCGAGCACCGACGTCCGCAGAGTCAGCGCGATTCGCGCCCTCATCGGCGATCGCCTGGTTTTGTTTATCGGAGTGGACGACGCGATCCTGGAAGGCATTGGCGTCGGCGCCACCGGATGGATCGCCGGCCTCGCCAACGCTCTGCCACGCGAATCCGTGAATCTGTTCAATTACGGCTTGGAAGGAAAATCCGCGCAGGCGTTCGAACTATATCGCTGGTTCTTGCCGCTGCTGCGCCTCGATACCGTGCCCAAGTTCATTCAGCTGATAAAATTAGTTCAGCAGGAGCTTGGAATCGGCAATGCCCGCGTCCGGGCTCCCAAACTTGAACTGCGGGACGAAGAATTGGAATCAACCAAGAAACTGATTCGCCTCGCCATTCAAAATCGGCCCCAAAATGCGAGCTCAGCGCTCGCGCACGCCGCAAGGTAAAGGATCTGCACAATGGAATTTCGAGGAACATCAATCATCGGATTTCGTGACGGCAATGCGGGCAAGGCAGGCGACGCCGGGAATGGCGCGTTCCAAGCCTTCGCACCAGCCACCGGTCAAAAAATCGATCCTGCCTTTTACTCCGCATCAGCCGAGGAGGTTGTTCTCGCCGTAAGGCTCGCCGCGGAAGCCAGCGTCGAATTCGGCCGACTGTCCGGCGCAAAAAAAGCAGAATTCCTGGAAACGATCGCCTCCCGCATCGAAGCTCAGGCCGAATCTCTGATCACTCGCGCCAATCAGGAATCCGCGCTCTCGGTGGCTCGCTTGCAATCCGAGACGGGACGCACCTGCACCCAGCTCCGCATGTTTGCAAAAGTCGTGCGCGAAGGTTCTTGGGTCAACGCGCGAATCGATCGCTCTGATCCGCAGCGCAAACCAGTTCCCAAGCCGGATGTCCGCTCGATGCTGCGCCCTCTCGGCCCCGTGGTTGTCTTCGGCGCCAGCAACTTTCCGCTGGCGTTTTCCGTCGCCGGTGGCGATACTGCCTCCGCCTTCGCCGCCGGAAATCCCGTCATCGTCAAAGCGCATCCCGCGCATCCCGGCACCAGCGAACTCGTCGGCCGCATCATTCGCGATAGCGTGCGCGCCTGCGATTTGCCCGAAGGAGTTTTCTCTCTGCTCTTCGATTCCGGGTTTTCCGTTGGCGCCGCTCTCGTGAAGCATCCGCTCGTGAAAGCCGTGGGCTTCACCGGTTCCAATCCCGCCGGCCGCGCGCTTTTCGACTTAGCCGCCAAACGCCCCTCGCCCATACCGTTTTACGGCGAAATGGGCAGCACCAATCCCACCTTCATTCTTCCCGGCGCGCTCGCCGCTCGTGGCGAAAAAATCGCCGCGGAACTCTACGGCTCCTTCACCCTCGGTGGCGGCCAATTCTGCACTAAGCCGGGGCTCGTATTTTTATCGAAAGGAAAGCCTGCGGAAGCGCTCATAAATGTCATAAAAACCAAAGTCGCGGAATCCCCAAAGTTCACGCTGCTGACCTCCGGCATCAGCGCCTCGTACGCTCGCGAAATTCGCCATCGCAAAAATCGCGGCGACGTCAGCCTGCTCGCCGAAGAAAAATCTCCTGGCGCGGCCACCGAATTTCAGGCAGGTGCCGCGCTGTTTCAGACAGATATCACCTCGTTCCTCGCCAACCCCGATCTCTCGAGCGAAGTATTCGGGCCCGAAACCCTACTGATCAACTATTCAAAGAAAGAACAAATTCTGGAAGCCGCACGCGGACTGCACGGCCATCTCACCGCGACGGTTCACGCCACGGAACAGGACATCGTCGAATTTTCCGAGCTCATCGCCATCCTGGAAAATAAAGTCGGGCGAATTATTTACAACGGTTACCCTACGGGCCTGGAACTTTGCGATGCCATCGTTCACGGCGGCCCGTACCCTGCCAGCACCGATTCGCGCACTACTTCCGTCGGCACTCTGGCGATTTTTCGCTTCGCCCGCCCCGTCTGCTATCAGGATTTTCCGGACGTCGCTCTGCCCGACGAATTAAAAAACGAAAATTCTCTTGGCATCTGGCGCATGGTGGACGGGGAATTGACACGTTAGACGTCCTGATAGATGATTCCCGAAGGGGCGATTTCCTTGCTAGGCGAGCCGCGCGACAAAAATCCTGGCCCGGAAACGCGGGCGATTCAAATCCGAAATCTTCAAGTTGCGCTGCGCACCGCCCACGTCTAACTCGATAAGGCTACGTAACTAATTATGACAAAACCTCAACCCGCACCCGTCTCGGAGCCAAATCACGAACACTCGGCTCCTAGGAAATCGAATGCCATTCCGCGCCAATCCTTGGCCGCCGCCGTGGTCGAGCGCCTGCGCGATAAAATCCTTCACGGCGAACTCCGCGAAGGCGAACAGCTCCGCCAGGATGCCATCGCCGCCGAATTTCAGATCAGCCGTATTCCCGTCCGCGAAGCCCTCAGCCATCTGGCCGCTGAAGGCCTGATTACCATCGTCGCCAATCGCGGCGCTGTCGTTTCCGCTCTCTCTCCCGACGAAATTATGCAGCTCTTCGAAACGCGCGCGGTCCTGGAGTGCTACATGCTCCGCCAGGCCATCGCCAATTTCGCGGAAAAGGATTTTCAGACTGCCGAGGAAATTCTGCGGCATTTCGAGGAATCCCTCGACAACGACGCCGACGTGAAATCCTGGGGCCAGTGGAATTGGACTTTTCATTCCGCGCTTTACGCGCCCGCCAACCGCCCCGTGATGCTTTCCTTCCTCAAGACTCTGAACAACAACTGCGACCGCTACACTCGCTTGCATCTCGTTTTCACCCGCGACTTGCACCTCGCCGGCAAAGCTCATCATGAACTCCTCGACGCGTGCCGCACCAAAAATCCCGATCTCGCATCCGACGCCCTGTGGAAACACATCACCACCGCCGGCGAATACCTGAAAGAATTCATTCAGCGCCACCGCGAACAACGTTCATGATTTGCGTGTAACTAAGTCGCGGACACCCCCATGACTTCGACTTCCGTAAATCACGAGCTTCACAATCTCAGTTGACGAGTAAACGTTTTCTCAGAGATACTCTTGCCGCCCGCTCCGCCTTCTTTTCGGCCATGGACACGGTCCATCTTTCGAATACATGAAAACCGGGCGCGGCAAATATGGAGACACTGCAATGACCATAAAGCTTCCGGCAAGGCGCAATTTCCTGAAGGATGGCGTAACCGCGGCGCTCGGTGCCGCTGCTTTCCCGCTGATTTCTTCTTCACGACTCGGGAGCAAATCCGCTGCAGCAGCAACAGCGACTGCAACGCGGGCCACGCCCGCCGCAACCGCGCCGCAAACCTCCGCGCCCGTGGCAACCGCCCGCATCAAAATTGATTTCGATCGCCAGATCGGCAAGATCGACCGCAACATCTACGGCAACTTCATCGAACATCTCGGCCGCTGCATTTACGGTGGAATTTACGAAGAAGGCTCCCCGCTCTCCGACAGCGACGGTTTTCGCAAAGATGTCCTCGAAGCCGCGCGCGGCTTGAACATTCCTCTGCTGCGCTGGCCCGGGGGAAATTTTTCTTCCGGCTACAATTGGAAAGACGGCATCGGCCCCAAAGATTCCCGCCCTCGCCGCTGGGACACCGCCTGGCAAGCCGAAGAATCCAATCGCTTCGGCACCGACGAATTCATTCAATACTGCCGCAAGCTCGGCGCTGAACCGTACATCACTGTGAACATGGGCACCGGAACCATGCAGGATGCCGCCGACTGGGTGGAATATTGCAACGGCACAATGAACACCGCCTGGGCCAACCTGCGCAGAAAAAATGGCCATCCCGAACCATACAACGTCAAATATTGGGGGCTGGGGAATGAAATCTACGGCTCATGGCAAGCCGGCCACAAAACCGCCACAGCGTACGCCGACCTCGCGCTGGAATTCGCGAAGATGATGCAGTGGGTGGATCCCACCATCAAGCTCATTGCCTGCGGGGGAAATAATGCCGACTGGGATCGCGAAGTACTCGAACGGCTCGTGGACGTGGCCGATTACATTTCTCTGCACCACTACGGCGGCAGCACCGATACGGCCAAGGAAATTCACGACGCCAGCAAACTCGAACACGAAATAAAAGTGCTCGACGCGGTAATCACTTCCGTCGCCGGCAAGAATGAAAAAAAGGAACGCGTCAAAATCGCCGCCGACGAATGGAATATCTGGTTCCGCTCCTGGTTCAAGCGCGGCGACGATCACAAGCTCGAAGAAATCTACAATCTGCGCGATGCCCTCTGGACGGCCTCCGCGCTCAACATTTTCCATCGCAACTGCCGCACGGTGCAGATGGCCGATCTCGCTCAACTTGTAAATGTCATCGCGCCGATCCTGGCCAATCCGTCGGGAATCGTCCTGCAAACGATTTATTTCCCGCTGCAACTCTACGCCCAACATTCCGGCAATGTCGCACTCGACGCTTTCGTGCGCTCCGACACATTCCCGGATATGCCCGACACGCCATACTTGGACGTCTCCGCCACGACCGACGACAACGGCCAAAAACTAACTTTCTCCGTCGTGAATCGTCATCCCACGGCAGACATCACTGCGGACATCGCCATCGAAGGATTCAAATTGCAGGCTACAGGTGATTTGTACGAAGTAAACGGCCCAAGCCTCGATGCGACCAACACCTTCGCCGAGCCGAAAAACGTGGGCGTGAAACGCAGCTCATTTTCGGGCGCCACACCATCATTCCGTCAGACGTTCGCCGCGCATTCGCTGACGGTGTTAACACTTCATTCGTAGCCAGCGTGTCGACCGGGAGTCGCTCCGACGTCGAATCGCGGCGCGAAAACTCTTTGTAGGTCGTGGCTTCAGCCACGACACTAACGCAGCAGAATCAACGCGGCCTTAGCCGCTGAAGCGCCCCTGCTTTAATTTTCTTTAAGCACCAGCAAGAGGTCTCCGTCCTGAATCGCAGGGGTCGCGAGCGATATCGCAGAGCAATCTCGCACCACCCAATCCGCGCCGGCATCCCACAGTTCCTTCTCCGTCATCGTCGTGCGCAACGCAATCACTCTCGCACCAGCAGCCTTTCCCGAACGCACGCCCGCCGGCGCATCCTCCACCACCACGCAATCCCGCGGCGAAAAACCCAGCACCTCCGCGCCTTTCAAATAAGGATCCGGCGCCGGCTTACCGTTCGTAATGTCGCTCGACGTGACAAAAACTTCTGGCCGCGGCAATCCGCTCGTTTTCAATCGAACTTCCGCCAGCCGCCGCGAGCACGACGTCACGATTGTCCAACGCGCGCGCGGCAACGCGCTCAATAATTGCAGTGCTCCCGGCAGCGGCACCACCCCGTCCAGGTCTGTGACCTCGTCCCGCTCGATTTCCTTATTCTCGGCCAGATGATCGCCGTTCGGCAGGTACTCACGCACCGTCGTGATGCTCGGCCGTCCGTGCGCCCGGTGCACCACTTCCGCGGCATCAAATCCGTGCCGCGCAGCCCAACGCGTCCAAACGCGCGCCACCGCCGGTGTCGAATCCACTAAAACTCCGTCCATATCAAACAACAGCCCGGCACAGGAAATCCTTGTCATCTGCAGCTCCGCGTGCGCGCGATCGTTCCGTTGATCATTTGCATTCGCTGCCACAGGAATCCATCCAGCATACGGATGCAAAAGCTTTTCCGCAAATCAATGGTTTGGATCTCAGCTGCAGAAGAAACGATAGGAAGGGCAGCGCGCCAACCGAACTAATGTACTTTTTCCGCTGTTTGCGCGCGTGACATTTGCCTCGTGGAAATCCGGATCAGCGCGGGCAACACATCGCTAAAGCTCCCGCCCCCCACCGCTCCGCCAAATTCAAAATACAATCTTCGGTACAACGCGTACAATTCGTCGTAAACTCCCTGCGCTTCCTTCTGAGGATGAAACACCACATGCGCCGGACAAATCTGCTTCTGCGCCGCTTCAATCGTCTTGAATGCGCCAGCCGCCAAAAATGCAAAAATCGCGGACCCCAGGCTCGTCACTTTCTTGCTCGGCACCAGCACCGGACGCCCCAGCACGTTCGCGTACACTTGATTCAATACTGGATTGCTCTGCGGAATCCCTCCCGCATTGATCACGCGCTCGATCGTCGTGCCATATTCCGTCATGCGGTCTAGAATCACCCGGGTGTGGAACGCCGTTCCTTCGATCGCCGCAAAAAGTTCATCCTGCGCCGTATTCTGCAGATTCCACCCCAGCGTCATCCCGCGTAAATTCGGATTTACCAGGACCGTGCGGTCGCCATTGTCCCAGGTCATGCGCAACAACCCAGTCTGGCCCGCGTGATATTTCTCCAGCCCCGCGCTCAATTGCGAAATAGTAGTATTCGCACGCCGCGCGATCGCTTCAAAAATATCTCCGGTAGCGGAAAGACCCGCTTCGATCCCCGTGTAGCCCGGATGCACGCTACCCTTGACGACACCGCAAACTCCCGGCACCAGTTGCGCCTGGCTCGATATCCCGATGATGCATGTAGAAGTTCCCACCACATTCGCCACGTCTTTTTCCTGCGTGCCCGCCCCGATCGCGTCCCAGTGCGCATCGAACGCTCCCACCGGAATCGGAATTCCCGCGCGCAATCCCAACTTCTCCGCCCAGTAAGGCGACAGAGTTCCGGCAATTTTGTCGGAAGTTTCGTACTGCCCCGCAAGTTTCGCGCGCACCCCAGCCAGCAGCGGATCCAACTTCACCAAGAATTCCTCAGAGGGCAGCCCGCCGAGATCCGCGTGCCACAACCATTTGTGCCCCATCGCGCAAACGCTGCGTTTCGCCTTGCTCGGATCCGTCACGCCACATAGCGTCCCCGCCACCATGTCGCAATGCTCGAATGCGCTCGCAAATCTCCCGCGCTTGTCGGGATTATGCCGCAACCAGTGCAGCAGTTTCGCGAATCCCCACTCCGAAGAATACACGCCGCCGCACCAGCGAATCGCTTCCAACCCCTCGCGGTTCGCCAGCTCAGTAATCTCCGCAGCTTCGGCCTTCGCGCGGTGGTCGCACCACAAATAATATTCATCCAGCGGCGCCATATTTGCATCCACCGGCACCACCGAAGATCCCGTCGTGTCCAGCGCGACCGCTTTCACGTCCTCGCCGCGCACTCCCGCTTTTTTCAGAGCCTCGCGGGTGGCCACAGCCAGCGCGCGCATGTGATCTTCGTGCGATTGCGTCGCAAAGTCCGGGTCCTCGCGTTTGCGATGCAATGGATATTCGGCCACCGCGGATTCCAGCGTGCCCTTCTCGCTGTCCACGATCGAAACGCGCACACTCAATGTCCCGAAATCCGCACCTGCGACAATCGCCATAAAAATCCGTGCCCCTGATCTTTAACTTCCCGTGCCCGTGCATGTCCCAATCCAGATAACGAACCGCGTCTATGGCCGCGTTACCAGTTAGAAAAAATCACGGTACCCGCCAAAACGCAGCAAACGTTTACTCGCAAGAAAAACTGCCGGATCGTGCGGTGTGTGCGCATTCGCTTCATTCACCACCGGTGTTGGCCGCTTTCGGTTTTCGCCGGCGTGCCGTTTTCGGAGCCAGCGCAGTGGAATCGCGAAGCACCAGGCTGGTGCGCAGCATGTATTCGCTTCCCGTCGGTGATGGAGATTTGCGCCGGACTTCCGTTAGAAGCGCGCTGAATGCCAGGCGCGCAATTTCTGCCTGCGACATTTTTACCGTGGTCAAAGGAGGTATCACGAATTGGGCCAGGCGAATGTCGTCAAACCCCACGACGGAAATTTCTTTTGGAACGTGAATCCCCTGCGCGTAGCTTTCGCGCATCACACCCAGCGCCGTCATGTCGTTCGAGCAAATCACCGCCGTGGGAATTTCCGCGTGCGCCAGAAGTTTCTGCATCCCCGCGATGCCGCCTTCCATCGTGTGATTTCCTTCCACCAGGTGCTGCGGATCCACGGCCAGACCGATCTCGTCCATCGCTTGCATGAACGCGTGCTGCCGCGCCAGGGCGGTCTTCAGCGCCAGGGGTCCAGAAATAAAAGCAATTTTTTCGTGCCGCAGCGCCGCCAAATGCTGTACCGCCTGCCGCAGCCCGTGGAGATAATCGATTTTGATCGTGCTGATCCGCGGCAGCGGCGGCCCCACGTCGATAAACACCAGCGGCACGTTGCGCGATTTCAAATCATCGAACAGCGCTTCTTCCATCCCGAACGTGACCACCGCCACGCCCTCCACCCGCCGTTCGATCATCCGCCGCACCGAAAGCGCCATTCGAGCGGGGTCGTGCACCGTGGAAGTCGTCAAAATCTCGTAATTATTCTGAACCGCGATATCTTCGAATCCCTGCACAATTTCCGGAAAGAACGGATTGGTGATTTCCGAAACGATCAAGCCGAAAATCCGGCTGCGTCCGGAAACTAGCGCGCGCGCCTGCGTGTTCGGGTAATATCCCAGCTCCTCGATCACTTTCCACACACGGCGTGAAAGCTGCGGCGTTACCGTCGGCACACCATTAATGGTGCGCGACACTGTCGCAATAGAAACCTTAGCTAACTTCGCAACTTCGTGGATGCTCACTTCTCATCTCCGATGACGCGTGCTACGTATGATCCGCTGCAATGCCGGTTCCGTCAATGTTTAGCCCAAAACAATCTCACTCAAAAGCGTGTTCGAAAAGATGCCATTCGCGGTACGACCAGAGCCTACCCTTCCGTATCTTCGCTTCGCGTGCTTGTTTTCCAGTAGACCGCGTATCGCTCTCCGAAGATTCGATTCAGCGGAATCAACATCGTCGCATTCTTCTGCCCCACGGTCTGAAAAGTCAGCGGCTGCCCCTTCACGGGCTCTACCCACGCCGCCGCGCGAATTTCTTCCACGGATTTCGCGGTAATATTCGCGCTGCCCTTCGCTTCGGCATGGAGAGGAGACAGTTGCGTCGGCCCGTGATCCGGATCGTATTGCATTGCCTCGGTCAATCCTTCGGTTCCCAGGCGCCCGGCGAGCACGATCGGTCCGTACAGCGCCGCCACCTGCGTTGGATCACCCAGCAGTGGCTCTGTGTGCAGCCGCATCGGCAATTTCACCTCGAGCCTGTCGCCATCCATCCATTCCCGCGTGATCCGTAGATAACTTCCCGGGCTCGAGAAAACCGGCAGCGTCTTGCCGTTAAGTTCCAGCGTGCCGCCATCCACCGCCCAGCTCGGAATTCGGATGTTGATCCCCGCCTGCACCGGCTTTTCCGCTTTCACCGCGATGCTGGTGCCTTCCTGCTCCGGAAACCTCGTCGTTTGGCGCACCGTCAGCCCCTTCTCCGGCCAATGCACTTCGGAAGCGATAAAAAGATTCACGAACACATCGTTTTCATTGTGCGAATAAATCGTATCCGTAAATTTTGAAAATTCTTCCACGCCCGTCCCCGTGCAGCACCAGAACGAATTGAACTGCGAATGGAAAAATTTCCAGTACCCCGTTTCCAGCGGAAAATAATACATCTTCATCCCGTTTTCCGGATGCTGGGTCCCAAGCCGCGAATTAAACAGCGTGCGCTCGTAATAATCCACGTAACGCGGATCCGCGCTCCATTGGTGCAAGTGCCGCGTCAGCTTCAGCATGTTGTACCCGCAGCAACATTCCTCCGACCACAAACTCAGCGCCTTCGATAAATTTCCCGCGTCCGTGTCCCAACCTTCGCCATTGCTGGTCCCGCCCGTCACGTACGCGCGCTCTTGCGTCACTTCTTCCCAGAAATATTGCGCAACCTCCTGGTAGTAGGGATCGCCGGTCAGCTCATATCGCCGCGCTGCGCCGATCACCTTGGGAATATTGGTATTCGTATGCAGACCCTTCAGCTCGTCCCGGTGCCCCGCTAGAGGATCGAAGAAATCCGGTTGCTCGAACCGCGTCGCGGTCCGGAAATATTGCCATTTGCCGGTAATCGCGCTCAGGTTGTAAAGCGCCTCGTTGGTTCCACCATACTCCGTCTTCAAAATGCGCTGCATGTGATCGTCACCGATGCCATTCGTCCAGTGGCCCATCCACCGCGCCATTCCCTCCGCCACCGCCAGGGCCTGTTCCGATTGGCAGTACGTGTACATGTCCAGATTTCCCGCCATAATCTTGTGCAGCGTATAGAATGGCGCCCAGACGCCTTGGCCATCGCTTAGCCTGTCAAAAAAACTTTCCGGGAATGCGCTCAGGTATCCGGTGCCCTTCGCTTCCTGACATTTCGCCAGCTCCGCCACTACCGCCTCGCCTTTCGTTTTCAATTCTTCGTCACCAGTACTCGCGTAGGCCAGCGCGCACGCCGAAAGAAAATGTCCCGTGAAATGTCCGCGCAGCTCGCAGTCCGGAGCTTCCCATCCGCCCAAAGGCTCCGCCGTACTGGCGAGCCCCGCATTCACGCGAAAATTGTGTACCAATCGGTCCACTCGCAGAGAATGGAGATATTGCAGATTCGCCTTGGTGGCATCCAGGAACGGCCAGTCGAGCAGCCGCACTTGCGCCATGGGGAACGGCGCAGCAAGAAGCGTCACGCGAGCGTGAGGACCTTGGTGCCGCCCACCCTGCAATCGAGCGTTCTCCAAAGCATCGCTCGTGAACGCTCTCGCAGTTTTCGGAAGACACGCCAGCGCCGCCGACGACATCACCGCGGACACAAACTGCCGTCGCGAAACGCCGGTGGGAAACTTCACGTCGTCCTCCATCCCTCACTGCGAGCTGCCAGGCAACACTTTAAACTCGATTTCGAGGAAGCGTTTACTCGGTTCGTCGCAGCCCGCGACGGGTTTGATCAGCGATTCCTTAGTGCGGTGCGATTCGGATCGTCGGCGGGTCAACCGGCGTGACGGCCCTCTACGGAATATATCTGATTGCGGATTTTATGCAAGCACTTTACCAGAAAGCACGACGTCGTAAGTATCTGCAAATACGGACGTTACGCAGGAACCGGCACACTTATCAAACTTCCACGCCTCGCCGCACTCCTCTCCGCGTCTGCTGTTTCCTTCGCCGGAGTCACCCTGCGCGCGAAACCAAACGTCGCTCAGAATGCCACTTCCACCGCCTTCCCTTCAAACATCACCTTCCGCACCGCTTCACCCAGTTTCACTTCAATGTCCCTGCGCCCCGGCCCCACCATCCGCGATCCCTCCGCCAGTTCCAATTTCAAAATCCGTCGCGCATCATTCCACCGCATCTGAATCCCCATCCACTCGCCCCTCCGGTAATTGAATGAATTGCCATCATCCTCGTACAACAAAAACGACGCATCCCCTCCCGCATAGACAGAAATCGAAAGCGGCCCCTCCACCTTCTCATCCGTAAATTGCTTCACCGGCCCCAAAGGCAAAATCGCTCCCGCCCGCACATATAGCGGAGTCGTCTCTAAATCCACTGCTCGCGTGATTTCCCGCCCGCCCGTCACCCGCTCCCCGGTCCAAAAATCCCACCAATCGCCGCGCGGCAAATAAACCGCCCGCGTAGTCGCGCCCCGCTCCACCACCGGAGCCACCAAAATATCGCGGCCCCACAAATATTCATCGCCGCGCGCCACCGCCGCAGGATCATCCGGATAATGCAGCCACAAAGAACGCGTCACCGGCATCCCCGTCAGCGTGCACTCGCGCACTGCGCTATAGGTGTACGGCAGCATCCGGTAACGCAGTTCCAGATATTTCCTGCAAATTATTTCCACCTGCGGATTGTGCAGCTGGCTCTCATCCGGAATCGCCGCGCCGCCATAATTTCGTATTTCCGTTGGCCCCGGATCGCCTGTGTTCCATCCCCACGGCAACCGCAATTTCCAGGCTCGACCGTGCGAACGGAACAGAGTGCAAAACGCGCCAAACTGAAACCAGCGCACAAATAATTCCGCCGTGAATTCTTTCGTGGGCACGAATCCGCCGATGTCGGTCCCCCAATAAGGCACGCCGCTCAATCCTGTATTCACCGCGATCGGCAAATGCGTTTTCAGCGTTTCCCAAGTCGAGTACACGTCGCCCGACCACAAGAACGACGCATACCGCTGCATCCCCGCGTACCCGTTGCGATGCAGCGCGAACGGCCGCTCGTTTGGCCGGTCAATCTGCGGGCCTTCCCAGTACATTCGGTTGCGCACCAGGCTCGAAGCAATGTCCAGCGGATCTCCCTCGTCCGGCCACCATCCATCCACGCCCATCGCGAAATCCTTGCGATGCGCGTCCCAGTAACAGCCAGCCTCCGTTTCATCGTATTTCACGACGTCGCAAGCGTCCTGCGCTCTCCCCGTCAGCTTCTCCGTCAAAATCACGGTGTGTATCACCGCGCGAAAATTATCTTTGTGCAATTCCGCCAGCATCTTCGGTGGATCCGGGAACGCGCGCACATTCCATTGGAACGCGCCATTTTCCGTATTCCATCCGTTCGGACAAAATCCCGTGCTCAGATAAATCATCGCGTCGCACGGCAATTTCTTTTCGCGAAATGTTTTCGCTTCCGCCAGAATTCCCTCCGGACTCCCCAGCGTCCGGTGCGATTGCATGTAACCGAAACTCCACAGCGGCGGCAGCTCCGCGTTTCCCGTCAACCGCGCGTATTCGCTCATGATCGTCGCCGGCTCGCGCGACGCCACGAAAAAAATGTCCAGCGGATAAGCCGCATCCGGCCCCGCCGGCAAAAATTTGCTATCCGCCCCCGTAAAATCAAACGTCCCGAACGGCGAATGAAAAAACATCGCCCACCCCGCCGTCCCAATCAGCCAAGGAATCGGCACGCGCCCGCCATTCGTCTGCAATTTGTAGCCGCCTTGCCCGCGCTTCATGGTATCCACCGACCCGCGACGATCAAATTGCGGCCCGCCCTCACCCAATCCCAGCAACGGCGAATTACCCGTCGCGAAAGCAACCACTCCGCTAGCCCGGTCCACTTTGAGTTGCTGAATCGACGCGCCGTCCGCGCCAACAATCGTGAACGTTAGCGGGCTACGCGTAACTTTCACGCTCAAATCGCCCAACTTCACACTCCGCTCCGCGAATTCCCCGCTCAGCGTCGTCACCGGACCGTCCCAAGCCTCCTGCACCAACGATCCGTCCCTGCGCACAGCGCTGCCCCGCTTCGCAGAAAAAATACTCAACCGCAAAGTGTGCGCGCTCACCGAAGAAATCCGTATCTCCAGGTCCTGTTCCGCCGGCCCGACTCGACCCTCGCCGGCGCCTCCCGACCCAGGCAAAATAAACGCGGCACAAGTCGCACCCACAACCTTCAACACCTGCCTGCGATCATATTGCTCGGTCATGGATGCCGGTCCCCCGTCGAGCGAAGTAAGAAACGAAATCAATCAACCGGTCGAATCTCATACGGCCGAAATTGTATATAATATGCGAGAAAACGCTAGCCCTATCGCTCCTTCAACTCCGCAACCTGCGACGCCCATCTTCCCGCTTCATCTGTTTCCGCCTCGGCGCCATGGCCGCACTCTTCCGATTTGACTATCTTGGTCGCGGGATATAAGTTCTCAGGACTTGCCACGAGGAGCTTTTGTGAAGAAACTCCATGCACGGCCAAAACCCAACCGCATCCTGGTAATAGACGTCGGCGGCACTCACGTCAAGCTGCTGATGACTGGTCAAAAAGATTCCGTAAAAATTCCCTCCAGCCTTTCCATGACCGCAGCCAAAATGGTTCGCGCCGTCAAGAAAGCCACGCGCTCCTGGAAATACGATGGCATCGTGATGGGCTACCCCGGCCCGGTCATCAACAACCATCCGCTTCGCGAGCCGCACAATCTAGGTGGCGGCTGGGTGGGTTTCAATTTCCGCAAGGCCTTCGGTCACCCCATAAAAATTATCAACGACGCCAGCATGCAAGCCCTCGGCAGTTATAAAGGCGGCCGCATGCTTTTCCTCGGCCTCGGCACAGGCCTCGGCTCCGCGATGGTAATTGACGGCATCCTGGAGCCCATGGAACTCGCGCACCTCTTCTACAAAAATGGGAAAACGTACGAGGACTACCTCGGCATACGTGGGCTGAAAAAATACGGAAAGAAAAAATGGCGTCGCGAGGTTTCCAAGGTCACCGAAAAACTAGAAGCAGCTCTGGAAGCAGACTACGTAGTCTTGGGCGGCGGCAACGCCGCAAAATTAAAAAAACTTCCGCCCGGGGCGCGTCTGGGCAGCAACGATAACGCCTTCCGCGGCGGCTTTCGCCTGTGGTCACATTCAGACCACCCGCCGCGCTAATTTTGCCGCGCCGTCTTGGCGAAACGCCGTCTACTGTTGCGGCGGCGCGCTGGGCGCCCCGATCTTCGTCCCAATCACTTCACCCGAAATAATAATCTCCACGCGACGATTCTGCTGCCGCCCCGCCGCCGTATCATTGCTCGCCACCGGATTCGACTTCCCAAATCCCGTCGCCGTGATCGAATTCGGATCCAACCCCTGCTGTATCAAATAATCCCGCACCCCATTCGCGCGTTGCTCAGACAACGTCTGGTTGAACGCGTCGCTTCCCACGCTATCCGTGTACCCCTCCACCGACAAATGCAAGCCCGGATGCGCCAGCACAATCCCGGAAAATTTCGCCAGAGCCTCGCGCGCTGGCGGCTGCAGCTCATATTTCCCAAACGCGAACAATACGTCCGCCATGTTCACCTGCAAACCGCGCGGCGTGTCCGTGGTTGGCAGCACTCGATTGAATTGATCCAGCAGCGCCGCCCGCAAAGCCTGCTTCTCTGCTTCCGCCCGAGCCGCCGCTTCTTGTGCGGCCTTTGTTTGTTGCTGCGCTGCCTCCGCCTGCTGTTGCGCGGCCTGAGCCTGTTGCTGTGCTACCAAGGCCGCCGCGTCCGCCTGGCTTCGCGCCGCATCTGCCTGCGCTCGTGCAGCCGCCGCCTGCGCCGCATCGCGCTCCGCCTGCAATTTTTGAATCTCCGCTTGTTGACGTGCCGCTGCTTCCGCTTTCTGTCTCGCGTCCGCTGCCGCCACCGCCGACTGCGCCGCGGCCTGCTCGGCCTCCGCTTTCTGCTGCGCCGCGCGCTTCAAAGCGATCGTCCGGGCATCCGCCGCGGTCTGCACCGCATCGCGCGCCGCCGCGATCACTTCTTTCCTGTTCGCTTTCTTCGCCAGCAAATTGTCAGCATTCCCCAGCGAACTCACAGCCTTCTGAAATGCGTCCGGCGCCAGCGTATCCGCCCCCGCGCTCTGCGCAATAGAAACCGCATTCCGCGCTTCGTAAATCTCCAGCGGCACCTTCGGAGAAAAATCCGTGATCGGTTCCCGCGCTTTCGATGTGTCGTACGTATATGTCCCGCGCTGCATTAATTCGTAATTTGCCGTCACCTGCTCCGCCGTTCCCACCGTATCCGCCCGCACCACGTTCTCCAGCACTACCACGTCGCTCGGCATGCTCACCGCAAAATACGGCTCGGCTGTCACGATCATTCCAAACGTCTGCAAATTCGTCGTCGCCGTCAATTTGCTGTTGTCGCCGTCGAGCAGCAATTCCCCCAGATTATTCGGCTTGCCCTCCGGCGTGATCGCCCACAACACATACGTCAAATACTCTTTCCCAAATTTCTGCGCCGGCTGCATATTTTTGAAGCTCGCGCTCACCACAATCGATCCCTGCTTGCTATCCACCTTCGCGTTGCCCTTCGCCAGCGGCAGCAGCGGCGTTCCCTGAAATCCGATCATCGTCGAGCCGCTGCGATGCTGATAGCTCACCGCCGTCACCGTCTTCCCCACCACTGTCACGTTATAGATCGACTGATTCCCTTGTTGCGCAGGCGCTGGCGCGGACTGCTGCGCTACCGCCGCCGCGCAGAAAATCACCAAGGCCGCAATCGAAACCACCAGCGTCATTTTCATGTTCGTAAATTACTCCTTTATACAGCTCGCGGCGCGCCGCGCGAGTCCGCGCATAAATCGACCTATTGGCGAATCCATTCTGGGGAACCTTGCTCTGCGCAAGTGGCCCCAAGTGTACCAAAATAGTGCAGCCCTTCCGAGCATCATCGCACCACACCTCACCTCAAAAAATTCGCACGAATCCTCGATTTCCCCCTGGGTCACAAGGTACGATGTATATTCATGATGCAACGCTCATTCCTGGCCGCCGCGCTCTTGCTTTTATTCGTTCCCTCCGGGCTCTGGGCCTGCACCTGTTCCAAAGAACCTCCCGGAAAATGTCCCGGCCTGCAATCCGACGACGTCGTTTTCGTCGGTACCGTCACAGAAGTCGCCGCCGTCGCTCCCGACGCTACCTCCGCTGAAGCAGCCACAGCGGCGGCCAACACCAACGAGGCAAATCCCGGCGCCGTCCCGCAATCCGCCACGCCCATCACCCGCTACCATTTCCACATTGACGAAAAATTCGCCGGACCCGACTCCCCCGACATTGACGTCTTCTCCGGCGGCGACGACGCTGACTGCGGCTACTATTTCAAAAAAGGCGAGCAGTACATCGTCTTCACCCAACAAGAAACAGAGGGCCGGCTCTTCGCCGTAATCTGCAGCCAGACGCGCCCCTCGAGCGAAGGCCGCGCGCTGCTCCCTCAATTGCGCTCCATGCGCAATCACGATCGTGTCGCTTCCGTTTTCGGCGTGCTGCGCCGCGCCGATCCGCCGCTGCTCGCGCCCACCGACGATCCCGAAGACCCAATCCCCCACGTAAAATTAAAATTGCGCTCCAAAGACGATCGCTTCGCCACCAGCACCGGCCCCGATGGCGTCTATTCTTTCTACGACGTGCACGGCGGCGAATATGTTTACACCGCCGATCTCCCCGCGCGTTTCGAATTCTCGCAAAAGACTCTGAAAGGCGGTTTGCCTCCGTTCAAAATTCCCTCCGGCGCGTGCTATGAGTACAACGTCAACGCCCTACCTACCGGAAAAATTCGCGGCAGCGTCCTCGGCCCCAACGGGAAATCTCTGAAACTCGCTTCCGTCGAGCTCTATCGCGCCGAACGCTTCGATCCCGCCCAGCCTGGCCTCTGGGGTTTTCAAGGCGCCGAAGGCAAATTCGAGTTTGATCACATCGGCCCAGGCGAATATCTTCTAGTCTTCAATCGCATGAACCGCCTCGACCCCAATTCGCCCTTTCCGCGCACTTTTTATCCCAGCGAGCCCGAACAATCCGACGCCAAATTCATAAATGTGAAGGACGGCCAGCAAATTCTGAACGCCAATATCAAACTAAAAGGCGGCTACCCCACGCGCACCGTTAAAGTTCAACTCAAATGGATTGATGGCCGCCCGCCCGGCGAAATCACCGTCACGGCCCACGCCGAAAAGGGCGACAACCCTGCCGCGCACAAAATCTCCGACGCTCTTTACGAATTCACCCTGCTGCAATCCGCAAGCTACACGTTCTCAGCGTGGGAAGATCTCGACCCCCAACGCTTAAATCAACGCCACGGCCAGACCACCTGCACTATCCCTGCCCGCATAGATTCCGACATCCAAAAAGTCACAGCTGCCACCAGCGCCAGCGATCAAGCTGCCGATAACGCAAGCGCCGACGCAACCGAAAACTTGAGCGATGATCCCGCTGCAATCACCCTCACCTTCACAAATCCGCCATGTAATTAGTGTCGCAGCCACTCTTGACTATGCACTGGGTTCGCCCTTTGCTTTCTCTGCGCACTCTGCGTCTATGCGGTAAATCAAACCTCAAAAAAACTTCGCTCCGTTTGACTTAGACCAACGCCGCTGCGTAGAATCCCTGCGCGATAATTGGGGCGCGAAACCAACTCATCGGAGCGTAAATGAAGACCTTCCTAGCCACCTGTGCGGCAGCACTGCTTCTCCTCACCACCAGCGCCACTGCCCAAGAACCACCGAAAGACGCCAAGCCCCCCGCCGCAGCAGACGCCAAAGCCCCAGACGCCAATCCTCCCAAAGAAGAAACCTGGCCTAGCGACCACACCATCAAAATCAGTGGCCAATCCATCGCCTACAAAGCCACCGCCTCCACCACGCTCCTGAAAGACGAAAAAGGCGAGCCCACCGCGCTGATTTATTCCACCGCCTACACGCGCAGCGACACCAAAGATTTCACGCAGCGTCCTATCGCTTTCATTTACAACGGTGGCCCCGGCTCCGCATCCATTTGGCTGCACATGGGCGCCTTCGGTCCGCGCCGCGTCGTCAACGCCGACCACGCTGCCACTCCGCCATCGCCCTACAAAATAGAAGACAACGCGAATTCCCTGCTCGATAAAACCGACATGGTCTTTATCGATCCCGTCGGCACCGGCTTCAGCCACGCCGTAGGCAAAGCACAGAACAAGGATTTCTGGGGCGTGGATCAAGACGTCAAAATGTTCGCGCAGTTCATCAACATCTATCTCAATCGCAATAATCGCTGGAACTCTCCGAAATTTTTGATCGGCGAAAGCTACGGCACCTTCCGCTCCGCCGCGCTGGGAAATTATCTGCAGCAGCACGACGGCATCTACATAAACGGCATCGTGCTGATCTCTTCCGTCCTCAATCTCGGCACCATCTCCTTTAACCCCGGCGACGATCTGCCCTTCATCCTCTACCTTCCCAGCTACGCCGCCACCGCCGCGTATCAAAAAGCGCTCGCCGATCCGCCGTCCGATGTGCCGGCGTTCCTCGCCGAAGCCCGCAAATTCGCCGCCACCGAATATACTGACGGGCTGATGAAAGGCACCAACATCACTCCCGCCGAAAAATCAGATATCGCGAAAAAACTCTCGCACTTCACCGGACTCAGCGAAGATTACCTGCTGAAAGCCGACCTGCGCGTGAATCTCCCCCAATTCAATGTGGAATTAATGCGCAGCCACGGCGTCACCACCGGCCGTTACGACGCGCGCTACACCATGCCCACCTACGACATGCTCACCGAGTACGCCGAAGATGATCCGTCCTACACCGCGGTGCGCGGCGCCTTCACCGCCGCATTCAACAGCTATGCCCGCGAGGAATTGAAGGTCACAGAAGAAAGATCCTACGAAGCTCTTAGCGGCGACGTCGGCCAAAATTGGGATTGGAAACATCACGGCCCGCAAGGTGGCGGATTTTTCCCCGGCTCGGCGAATGTCTCTGGCGATCTGATCCAAGCCCTGATGACCAATCCGCACCTGCAAGTCCAGGTCGAGAACGGCTTCTACGATATGGCCACTCCGTTCTACGCCACCGAATACACCATGGACCATCTCTTCCTGCCCGGGAATCTGCGTAGCAACATCCATTTTCAATACTACGGCGCAGGCCACATGATGTACCTGCACGAAGAAGACCTGGCCAAACTGAAGTCCAACATCGCCGCCCTAATAGACAGCGCATCAAAATAAACGCATTCGCCAAACGTGAGCATAGGGGCGGATCTCAGACCCGCCCTTGTCGACCCGCGAAGAACACTTCCCTATTTCCGTTTTCGATTTTATCCGTGTTCATCTGCTTTCATCTGTGGTGCCTTTGATTTCCTAAAATCACTCCGCACCCTTCCCCAGTACAGCCACAGGCGGCACCGCCGGTCCCACCCCTTTCACATAATGCCCATACCAAAATAAATACCTCTCATACCGATCCTGAATAAACGACGGCCGCGAAAACTCGTGATACTCCCCCGGATACACCACCAAAAGCGTCGGCACTCCCAACCGCCGCAAACTTTGATACAGCTGCTCCCCGTTTATCACCGGCACATTCCAATCCACGTCCCCACCCATCACCAAAGTCGGCGTCGTAATCTGCAGCACGCGATTGAATGGCGAAAGTTTCTCCCACCGCTCGCGATTCTTCCAAGGCAGCCCGAGCTCGTACTCCCAATCGCGCGAATACAAATCGTGCCCCCAATTGGTGATGTACAAAAATTCTCCCGCCCCAGAAATCGCCGCCTTGAATCGCGTCGTCTGCGTAATAATAAAATTCGTTGATATTCCTCCGTAAGACCAGCCTCCCACTCCCAATTTATCTGGATCCGTAATCCCCTGCGCCACGGCGTAATCCACCATGGCCACGTCGTCCTCAAAGTCCTTGTGCCCCCAATCCGCGAAAATCGCCTTGCAGTAATCCTCGCCATATCCGGAAGATCCTCGCGGATTCGGCGTCAACACCACATACCCGTTGGCCGCATACAACTGCGGATCAAAATTAAATTCCGCATAATAAGCCCACACCGGCCCGCCATGCGGTTTCAAAATCGTGGGATATTTCACGCCGGGCTGATAATCCGGTGGTTTGTACAAATATCCCGCCACGGTTGTTCCGTCCTTGCTCTTGAAATGCACATACTCCACCGTCGGCAGACGCAACTCCGCCATCAGCGCGTCATTCACGCTGGTCAGTTTCCGCAGTTCTCCACTGGGTGGCAACACATACAATTCATCCGGATGCGTTAGCTCTCCCACCGCCGCCACCGCCGTGCCATCCGCGCCGAGCGAATACGCTTCCACCATCTTGCGTCCACCAATCGGCCGCGTAATTTCACCGCCCGCCGCCGGCACGCGAAGCAAATTCTGCGTTCCATCGTCGTCCGCGATGAAATAAATGAATTTCCCGTCCGCCGAAAACCGCGGGATCGTCGAATTGCGGTCCAACTTGCGCGTCAGCACGTTCGCCGCGCCGCCCGTCGCCGGAGAAACGCCAATTTGTATCGTCGAATATTGAAATAGCTCCGGCTCCAGCTGCGTGGTATACGCGATCCACTTCCCGTCCGGTGACCACGCCGGCGCCTCCTCCGTCCCCACGTTCGTCGTCACCTGCACCAGCGATTTCCCCTGGTCCGTGTTGTCCGCCGCCACTACCCAAATGTCTTTGTTGTAATTCAAATCCGGCTCGGGTGCCGACCGGTTGCTCGCAAACGCGATTTTGCTCCCGTCCGGTGACCACGCCGGATCATCGTCGTCGTAATCGCCAGCGGTAATCTGCTTCTGCTTGTGATCCGCAATCGTGAACACGTACAAATGTGTTCGCCGCCGGTCCAAATACCCAATCTCGTCCTCTTTGAAGTGCATCCGGTCAATCACCCACGGCCGCGGCTTGGGCTTTGCCTTGCTGTCCTTCGCCTTGTTCGCCGCCGCCTCGATTTCTTCCGGCGACGCGTCCTGGATCACCAGCACCAGTCGGTCGCTCCCAGGCGCCCACGCAAAGCTGTCCACATCCTGCATCGTGTCCGTCAGCTGCTGCGCCTCGCCCCCTTCGCGATTCAAAATCCACACTTGCTTCTTGCCCTTTTCTTCATCATCGTCGCCGCTTCCTTCGCGTGCCGAAAGAAACGCCAGATATTTTCCGTCCGGGCTCCAGCGCGGATGCGAAGACGATTCATTTTCATCAGTCAGCGCAATCGGCGTCCCCCCTGCGGTTGGAACCATCCATATCCGTCGCCGGTTCTTGTCCTCCTTCAAACTCGCGGTCTTCACCGTGTACGCCACCCACTTCCCATCCGGGCTGATCTGCGGGTCTCCCACTTCCTTGATCCGAAAATAATCACCCACTACCAAAGTCCGGCCACCCGCCACCGCAGAGGCTCCGGCAATTCCGGCCCCCGTCGGACTCTGGGCCCGCGCAACTCCGCAAGCCATCGACGCAAATATCACCACCATCGCAAATGTTCTGTGGAATTTCATTCAGGCACCCTTTCCGAGCAAGCGAACGTCATGTGGCCGCGAAGTATATCAGAACGCCCCATCACAAAAAAAAGGGCAAGGCCATCGGCCCTGCCCTTTTTCACGTACACCCTGCGGAGATGAATCTCGAACACAAACCAAAAATCGAGAACAGCCCGTTACGATCCCTTCGCCGTATTCATCGTCAACGAAGTCACATGAATCGTATCCCCATCCAGAGTGCCCTTCACCGTCACCTCGTGCCCCGCATGACGATCCGCCTTATCCTGCGGCTCCAAAATGTAAACTTTCTTGTCCGCCTCATCATACAAAGCATATTTCGCGCCGTGCGATTTCACGCACTTGGACGTGCATTCCGCCTTCGCCGCGCTCGCATCCTTGGCCCCGCACATGTCATTCGTCACCACGCCCGACCACGAGCCGCTCTTAGCCGCGCTGTCTTGTCCCGCGACCGAAAGCCCCACCGCAAACACCATCGCAAATCCCGCCAACATCGCACGCTTCACCATGATCAAATCCCTCCTCACTGTTAGACGCGACAGAGCCGCCCCACCGCCCTGACCAAAATAATGTGTCACTAATCCCCGCATTTGTCCATAAACCGCCCGGCACACCACCGCCGCCGGATTGACATCCCCCACGCATCCCAACTAATCTCAATTCGATGCCCACGCAAACCGCAACTCCGCAAAATTTTCCGCCGCGCCCTCATCCGCACCTCTACGAAATCAATACCTGGACGTGGCTCGAACAACTCTCTGCGCGCCTCAAAAAAAATATCACCCTGGCCGAAGTCCCGGAGTCCGAATGGGACGCCCTCGCCGCCCAAGGCCTCAACATCGTCTGGCTAATGGGCGTCTGGCAACGCAGCCCCATCTCCCGCCGTATGAACGTAGAAAATCCCGCGAACGTTGCGCAGTTCAGTCTCGCGCTGCCCGGTTGGAAGCCCAGCGACGTGATCAGCTCGGCCTATTCCGTCACCGCGTACGCCCCCGACCAACGCATTGGCAATTGGGCTGCGCTCGACGACGCCCGCGAAAAATTGCGCGCGCGCGGCATCGCGCTATTTCTGGATTTCGTCGGCAACCATACCGCGCTCGATCATCCCTGGATGCGCGAACACCCCGAATTCTACGTCCAAGCCCCGCCCGAAGAATTCCAGAAAAATCCGTCCTTTTACTACACTCAATACACCAAGCAAAGCCCGCAATACGTCGCCCTTGCCAAAGACCCGTATTTCCCGCCGTGGCAAGATGTAGCCCAACTCAATCATTTCAATCCCGGCCTGCGCGCCGCGCAACTCGCCGACCTCCGCACCATCGCTGCCCATTGCGACGGCATCCGCTGCGACATGGCCATGCTCCAACTCAACGACATCTTCAACACCAACTGGCGTCACCTGCTCGGCGATACGCCCCAACCCGAAAAAGAATTCTGGACCGAAGCCCACGCCGCCGTTCCCAGCCTCACCCTCCTCGCCGAAGCCTACTGGGGCACCGAACAACGCCTGCTCGATCTAGGATTTTCCTACTCCTACGATAAATCTCTCTACGACGCGCTCCGCGACCACAACATCCCGCAAATCCGCGAACGCCTCGCGACCATCCCCGAACGCCAAAACGATTTCGCGCGCTTCATGGAAAATCACGACGAACAACGCCGCGCCGTTGTCTTCCCCAACGATCGGCTCGCCGCCGACGGCACCCTGCTCGGCACACTCCCCGGCATGCGTTTCTATCATCAAGGTGAACTCGAAGGCCGCAAGATTCATCTGCCTATCACTCTGCGCATCGCCGCGGACGAGCCGCCCGATCCCATCAGCAAGAATTTCTTCAAGAAGATTCTGCAGATCACCCGGCAGGATGTTTTTCACGAAGGAAAATGGAGTCTACTGGACGTCGCGCCGGAAGGCGATGCTCCTACCGACGCCCTGCTGGTCTACGAATGGCGTTCAGCGAAAGCGTGGAAAATAATTGCGGTAAATCTGGCGGCTTACACTTCGCAAGGACGCGTCCACCTGGCCGGCCGCGTCTCGCCCACACAAAATTACATTTTCAACGACGAATTAAACAACGTCCGCTACGATCGCACCGGCCAAGAACTCTACAACATCGGCCTGTTCATCCGCCGCGACCCGTTCCAAGCCCACCTCTTCGACATAACCCCCGCGCCCTAATCCACTCCAACTTTCGTCTCGTCGCGAGCGGTCGTCGAAGGTTTTCTCTGCATCCGCTGCGTCTCTGCCGCTCAAAAACTTTTCGCGTCTACTTCACGACGAGCGTCAAAAAGTTATTCAAAGTCTGCGTCTGCCCATTCAAAGTTGTCGTCAACGACAAAGTATAAGTCCCCGCCGGCGTTGCTCCATTCGGCCCCTGCGGCAAACTATTGCTGCAAGCCGCCGATCCCAACGCCACCAGCAGCAAAGTCGCAAACGTCAATGCCACGCGCCGGTTTCGCCGGAACATCCACATTGCTCCACCGAATACCATCGAAACCAGCAGCAATCCAATCCCTCCGCCAATTCCGCCGACACCCGGGGTCACAAGTCCAGTCGAGGTAGTCGCTCCCTGGCAGAAAGTTTGAATCGCAAACGCCACCTCAGTTGTCCCGCCGGTCAGAGTCACCGACGCCGGTATTACTTTGCAAGTGATCAGCACCGACGACGGTATGCATCCCAGCTGCACCGTCCCCGTCACTCCCGGCGCTCCGGTAATCGTCAATCCGTAGAACGCCGTCCCGCCCGACACCGTCGTCGCGCTGGAAGATCCGCCCGGCGCAATCGCAATGATCACTTGCGAAGTCACGCCCGTGCCGCTCAACGCCACCATCTGCGGACTTCCCGCCGCATTGTCAGTAATGTTCAACGCCGCGGTCCGCGCTCCATTCGCCTGTGGTGTAAATAACACGTTGATCGTGCAACTCGCTCCTGTTGCCAGCGTTCCCGTCGCACTGCAGCCAGCACTAGACGAAGGCAGCGGCACTGCAAAATCTCCCGCGTTCGCGCCGCTAATAGTGAAGCCCGTGAAATTCACCGCCCCGGTGCCGTTATTCATCACCGTCACGCTCAAAGGCGCGCTCGTCGTGGTCAGTGCTTGCGAGCCAAACGCCAAACTACTCGGAGTCACCGTCAACGTTCCGCCTGTCGCCGGTGTTCCCGTGCCTGTCAACGTGACTGTCGTTGTTTGCGGCGTCTCGCTGCCTGCGTTGGTGTATGTCACCGTCACGGTTCCGCTCAGCGCGCCCGTAGCCGTCGGCGTGAACGTCACATTCACTACGCAACTCGAGCCCTCGGTGTTGCCTCCCACCAGAGTCTCCGGGCAACTGTTCGTCTCGCCGAAGTTTGTGTTCGCCGCGATGCTCGAGATCGTCACCGTGCTCGTGCCAACATTCGTAATCGTCACCGGCTGCGACGCGCTCGTCGTTCCTTGCGCCTGTCCCCCAAAAGCCAGCGTCGTCGGGTTTGCGGTCACGTTAACGCTGGATAGGCTCCCCGCCTGCACGAACACGTCTGAATCCAACGCGAAGTCGTTCGCATCGGCAACGGCGAGCTTAATGTGATACGTCAGCCCGGGCGTTACCGTGGCTTGCGCACCAAGCACCACCGTCAAACCATTCAGTTCGGTATCCACCGGCGGCAACGCCGCAGGTGGCGGCGCAAATTGCACCTGGTTGTTTACGTAGAATTTAGGATTTGCCGGAGGAATCGGTGGATCGTTGCCCGGATTCCCATCATTCACATCGTTGATTGATACCGGCAGGTTCGTGCCGGGAATTAGCGCCAAGTTCACTGGCGCGCCGCCCGGCGCCGTCAGGAAGAATCCAAACACATCGTTAAATGATCCGATAAATTCGGGATATTCCTCCGAACCGAAAACGTACTGGAAACTAATCGTCGAACTCGTCGGCACGAAGTCGAATTCCAGCACCGCCGCGTCGTTCGTAGTGCTGTCCGCGCCGACAATCGTATTCAAGTCAGGGTCACCCGGCTCGCCATTATCCACCGAAATTTCGGTTGAGCAATTCGAGCCTGCCACATTTCGCACCGATCCTGAACTCAGCACGATCCCACTCGTGAAGCCCAGAACGTTCGAACTACTTGTGAACGTCCCCGCCGCACGCAGCGCGCCTGTATATTTCACATTGCTGATCGCTACTCCCGCCCCCACCAGACTCTGCGCCAGCGCCGTCGGCGTGAGTGTCGAATCCGTCAGATCATCCACTTTAATCAGGCTATCTGCGCCCCATCCATCAATCGTGATCACGAAGTTTCCGCCCGGATCATCATCGTTCACCGTAATGCCCGCGATCCCCACCTCCTGACAAACGCTGGCGGGCGTGAAACTGATAGATACGTGGCAAGTCTGCCCGGGAGCAAGCGTTGAACAGTCCGTCGTCGCTGTGTAAGGTACGGTCGGCGTCACGCCGCTGATGTGCACCGTCTGCGTGGACGAAGTATTCGTCAATCCCACCTGCAGCGGCTTGCTGGTTCCGTCCACTCGCTGCTTGTCATCGAAGCCTTCACCGCTCACGTTGAAGTCCGCCACGATCACCGGTCCGCTCGTCTGCGCAATAGTTGTCGAATCGGTCGCAGTAGCCGACGCTGAACCACCCCCGGACACCTCGACTATATTCACCTGCGGCGAAGTCGCTCCATCTGACACATCCACCGTCACCGTAATCGGCGGATAGCTCGCTCCCGCCACCAGCACATCGCTGCGCGTGCACACATTGGTCCCCGCGGCACACGTCCAGCCCGTCCCGGCCATCGAATCCAGAATCAAGCCCAACGGAATCGTGTCCGTCACTGTCACTGTTCCGCTCGTTGGTCCCGCGCCAGCCGTGTTCGATACCGTCACCGTGTACGTCGCCGCACTCTGTCCTACCGTGAAGTTCCCCACGTGACTCTTGCTGATCGTCAGCGTCGGCGTCGTCGCAACGGCCGTCGCAAACGTCGCCGTTACCGTTTCCGGGCCCGCAGGCATATTGAAAGCACAAGTCGCACCGGAAACCGTGCACGGAGTCGGCGTCGCAGTCCACCCGCTAAATACACCGCCACTCGGTGGTGTTTCCGTCAACGTTACCGCCGCGTTGAATTGCGCGCTGATCGCGCAGCCGGTTATCCCGGCCGCTGGCCCGCAGCTAATCCCACCGCCCAGCCCGGTGACGGTTCCTCCCGCGATCCCGGCTCGATTCACCGTCAGCAGGAAATTGCTCTTCGTGAAGAGCGCCGTCGCGCTCGTCGCAGTGGTGTTACTTACCACGAATGCGCACGTCGGCGCAGTCGTGTCGATGCATGGTCCCGCCGTCCAGTTGCTGAACGAATAGCCCGTCGCCGGCGTCGCCGTCAAAGCCACCGACGTGCCGGACGCAAAGTTTGTCGAGCACGCAGTGGGCGGCGCCGGGTTTGCACAATCAATTTCCGTCGCGACCGTCGGCGTCGAAGTGCTCGTTATTGTCCCGTTGCCCGTCAGCGCCACTGTAAAACTGCTCGTCTGTGCCGTGAACAGCGCCGTGACGGTCTGCGCCCCGCCCATCGTCACGACGCATTTTGCCGGTTGGCCTGTCGGTACCACGCACGGCCCGCTCCAGCTCGTGAAATTCGAAGTTTGGTTCGGCAGCGCCGACAGCGTCTCGATCGATCCGCTCTTCACTGTTGCCGAGCATGTGCCGGCCGGCGTGCTGGTCCCGTTCAGCGTGCAACTGATCGAGCCGGCTCCCGTCACAGTTCCGCCACCCGTCGCGTTTGCGCCAGGAATCACGTTCAACGCGAAATTTCCCGTGCCATTGTTGAAGGTCGCTGTAACTTCTTCCTGCTCGTCCATCGTGAACGTGCAGGTTGCCGTGGCGCCCGGACACGACGCGTCGCCAATCGCTGTGCCCCACACCGCAAACACGGACCCGGGATTCGCGGTCTGCGTAAGAATCACTAGCGTTCCGCTCGGGTAGGTCGTGTTGCACGTTCCCGTCGCGCCCTGGTCCGCGATGTTCGTGCAGTTGATCTGGCCCAGATTGTCGGTCACCGTCCCGAACGCAGTTCCTTCCAGAACCACATTGAACGGCAAGCCCGTCACAGCCGGGACCGTGATCGTTATGCTCGGAATCGTCGTGCCAGCAAGCGTCGCGCTGATTGTCGTCGTCATTCCAGCGCCCACCGCGGACACCAGTCCGCCGCTGCTGACCGTTGCCGCCGCTGGATTGGAAGAAGCCCACGTGACCCGGTTCGTGAAATCCTGAAAAGTTCCGTCGTTGTAAGTTCCCAGCACGTTGAGCTGCTCTGTGCTTCCCTTCGCCAACGTCGTCGTGTTCGCGAGGATCTGTGCCGAGAATGTCGCGGACGCCGCGCTGGTCAATGCAAATATCGTGGCGTCTGGCGATGGCGCCTTAGGCGAGCTACAACTCGTACAGGTCGTCTGAAATCCATTTAGCGTGGTGGCCGGACTCGTGTTACCAAAAAAGGTACTCGCGGCCGTCGTGGCCGTTGCATAGATCGCATGGTTCGAATCTATATCTACGCCTGTAACCTCATCGTCCGTTCCGCCGCCGATGTAACTGGAAAACTCGGTGACTGCCGTGGTCGGTGTGATAAAGAATGCCGCAACGAAGCCATCTTGCGTTCCCGAAAGCGCCGCCTGAAACGGATGCAGTGTAGGAAAATCCGTGGACGAGGTTTCTCCGCCGACAATGAGGTAGAACCCATTCGGAATCAGCGAGTCATAGCTCAAGGCCCGGATTTCATCCAGGCCGCTGCTGCCGCCAAAATAACTTCCCGATATCAGGCTCGCCGCGCCGCTCTTCGTCGTATCCATCACCGTCACAAAACCCGTCAGCCCGCTCGAGGTACCCGCTGCAGCATTCGTACCCCCGCCCGGCAGCGAATTCACCAGCGGAATGTCTGGCTTATTCGTCGTGCTGTTCGAACTCGTGCGGCCCGCCAGCACTACCATTCCGGTGCCCAATTGATGCGCGCCCGTATCCACTTCCGTCAGACCGCCGCCTCCTATGTACGTCGCATATTGCAGTGCCGCGCTCCCGCTTTTGCTGATATCCAGCTTCATCACAAACGAATCTTCCGTTCCCTGAAAAGTCGGCTGGAATCCCAGCGCGCTTGTCGGTGCGCCCGCGAACGCCACAGTGGAATAAGTGTCCCCTCCGAAATACAAAATATTCGGGTTGTTGGAATCAATCACTCCGCCGCACACGGCCTCCTGGGTCCCGGCAGCGCTTCCCGGTCCGGTGCTCCCTGCTCCCATGTTCAAATAACTGAAATACACCGGCGTCAAGTCCGAGTGTTGCAGCTTCGCGGTGTAACAATCGTCAAACGCCCCGGTTGCGCCGTTGTTGAACGTGCTGACATAAGCTCCCGCCGTCGTCGGCAGGTTGGTCGAAGCCGCGCCTCCCGATGCCAGCACATTTCCCGAACCATCAACGAACACGTAGGCCGTGGACATCTCACCGTTGCCGCCCAGCAAAACCGACTTGTCGATGGACGTCCCGGTGGACGCAAGTCGCGTCACCAGTGCCGCTATGGCGGCGTCCGCCCCAGTTCCAGTCACTCCGGGCGTGATGAACGTACCGGGATAATCCGCGCAGTTCGTCTGGCCTCCTATTACTGGTTCCACCGGCGACTCGCCCGCATGGCTCTCGTCCAGCGCGAGCCACGCCGCTTCGGTTTCGCAAAACGTCGAGCCGGAGCTCTCAAACGGCGTGCTGCCTCCGATGAAAGTCAAATACACGAGCGACGCCAATCCGGTTTTCGTGGGGTCAATCTCGGAAATGTAGAGGTCTTGAGCGCCGGTGGGATTGTTAATGCGTGAGCCGCCCTCCGGGAAACTCGTGATGTCACTTGTCGCGCCCGTCGTGTAAATCTTCGGCGCGCCAGGAGTGCTCGAATCCACCGATAACGCTGTAGAAATGTCGATCCCCGCGCCGCCCAAAAACGTCGCGTAATCAATCGCCGGATCAATCACCAATTTCTCGCTGTGATCGTAAGGCCCCAGCTCAAATCGCACGTGGTTCTTCGCGCTCAATACGAACTTGCCTCGCACTTCGCTGCGCTTCGCGCCCTCGCCCTGATAAATCAAGGGCTTGCGCATTTCGAATTCGGAATCCACCGTGTGCAAAACCAGATCGCCATTCGCGGTAGTCTCGATTTTTTTCGCGCCGCGAATTTTGAATGCAATCTGCCCCGCATCCGCGCCCGGCGCAACGATGAAATCGTATTCCAGCCGCCGCTGGTCGCCGTGAAACAACAAATCCACTCCCGGATAAACTTTCGCCACCTGCACTTCGGAAAACAAAGCGACATTCGTGTGCCACGCCGCCTCATTCTTCCCGATAAGGTAGTTCACTTTTCCCGGCAGCTCTTGCAATCCCTGAAATTCCGGTGCGGAATTCGCTCCCAGCAATTCCATCCGCAGCAGGGACTGCTTCGAATTTTTCGCATCCGCCTGAAAGCGCGCGAATCCCTTCCCGAATTTTTCGCCGCTCACGCTCCCGTTCTTTCCTTCCACAAGCACGGTTTCCGTCGGCGTCAGGAACATCGTGTAGCCGCCGCTGCGCGTCAGAAATCGCACGCTCGGATCCGTCTGCCCTTCGTTCGCTTCAAAAAACAGCGGCAATTTAATTGCGCTCGCAGCCAGTTTCTGTTTGTCTTGCGCGCTCACTCCGGTGCCATCGCCGGGCTTCGGGCCATCCTGTGGCGCCGTCTGCGCGGACAATCCGCCCTGCAGCAGCACACTCGCAAATTGCATAGAAATCCCTAAAATCAGAAATCCCGACGCGCGTCCCAACATGCGCCTTAGCGACATATTTCCTCCGGCAGGAAACAATACGGACACAAGTGCAAAACTTTGCGCATACCCCGGCGCCGCCCCGCCCGCGAGGAGCAGCCAACCACACGCATCATTATGTTTGCAAAGAACTTAGGGCCTAATTATCGATGCGTCTGTACGGGGGTCAGCTGGACCTTACCTTAATAGTGCAACTGGGAAGCCAGAGACCTCCCTAACGCCCCTCGAACCCGGCCAGCCTGCCAAAATCTTCAAGAAACGAGGCCCGATCAGAATTTTCGCTGCGACCCGCAAGCGTCCCGCCGCACGCAAAAGAATTTCTCGCCGATAGCCGTCGATCAGCCGTTACTCGACGCTGATCGCTTGCGACTGCGGCTGATCACTTGTCACTGGCCACTCGTCGCTCATCACTTGCCGCTGATCACTTATCACTTGGCATAAATCACTCATAACTGAATTTCGCGCAGGACTGCCACACCGGGGTTGTCTCGTTGCACGAGGGGACTTGGGCTGAGCGCGGATTCTCTAACCGCCTAGCCTGTTGCGTCAAGCAATTGTTTTCTTTGTCGTTGAAAACCGCGGAGCACTCTCATATCATGCCGCACTCTGCACGCAACATCGCCCAGCAGCTCGATGCCAACAGCTTCCGCTGAAACCGAGCAACATCCAAAGTCCGACGGCGCGCGCCTGCGCCAGATCGGATTCCTTCCGCTGCTCTGCATTTTTTATGGCTACACAGCCGGCGGCCCGTTCGGCTACGAAGGCATTTTTCACGATTCCGGTCCCGGCATGGCGCTGGTGTTTCTCGCGTTCGTTCCTTTTTTCTGGAGCATCCCGATTTCGTTTGCGTCCGCTGAACTCAACAGCTTACTTCCAGTGCAAGGAGGCTTCTATCGCTGGAGCCGCGCGGCGTTTGGAGATTTTTGGGGATTTCAGTGCGGCTGGTGGAATTGGACCGGCACATTCTTGCTCAATAGCCTCTACGGCGTGCTGGTGATGGATTACCTAGGGATTTATTTTCCGTCACTGACGGGATATGCAAAATGGGCGGGCGCGTGCCTGGTGCTGATCGTGCTGGCGTATTTGAACGCGCGCGGGATTCAAGTCGCCGGATGGCTTTCGGTCGCGCTGTTGGTCGCGGTGATGATTCCGGTCACGTGGCTGTGCGCCGTGTCGCTATTTCACATGCATTACAATCCGGTGGTCCCGTTCGTTCCGCCGGGAGCGCCGTTCGGGAGCGTGTTCGGGAAAGGCCTCGCGCTCGCGATGTGGAATTATGCCGGCTACGAACAGCTTTCCAGTACGACGGGCGAAATGAAAAATCCGCAGAAGACATTCGTGCGCATCCTTGTGTGGAACACGCCGATGAACATACTTACCTACGTACTTCCTACCACGCTCGCAATCGCCGTGCTCGGCAACTGGCAGGAATGGAAGACGGATTACATCGTCACTGCTTCGCGCCTGATTGGCGGACCCGCTCTCGGCGCTGCGATGTTGATCGCGGCGATGATCGGGACGCTTTCGCTTTCCAACAGCACCATTCTGTACACCACGCGTGTGCCGGCGACGATGGCCCAAGATGGTTATCTTCCGGCGTGGCTCGGCAAAATTCACGAACGCTACGGCACACCCACGCGGGCCATTGCGCTTTCGACAGTTGTGTATTGTTTGCTGGCGAAGTTTGACGTCGAGGACATGGTGAATATTTATATCTGGACGCGCATCGCCACCACGTTGCTGACGCTTCTCGCCGCATGGCAAATGCGCAGAAAATTGCCGGATGCGCCGCGTAGTTTTCGGATCCCGGGCGGGGCGCTGGGCATTGCTTACATTTTGATTTTTCCGCTGGTGTTGTGCGCGCTGAAAATCGCGCAGAGCGAGGATTACGTATGGCGCTACGCGCCTTTGCTACTTGCGTCAGGGCCTGTTGCTTACGTCGTCTTGCGCTACGTGTTCAAGCTAAAACCGACGGCGAATATTTCCGCGACGACAGTGTAAGGGCACGGCATGCCGTGCCCTTACGAAATTTATTTTGTGCCGCCGATTTTTTCTGAAACTGTTTTTGCTTGCGTGAACAGCAGCAGGTAATCCTGGCCGCCGGACTTCGAATCGGTGCCGGACATGTTGAAGCCGCCGAAGGGATGCGCGCCGACCATTGCGCCGGTGCATTTGCGGTTCATGTAGAGATTGCCGACGTGGAATTCTTCTTCGGCGCGGGCGATTTTCTGCGCATTTTGCGAATAGACCGCGCCGGTTAATCCGAATTCGCTGTCGTTTGCCATGGAAAGCGCTTCATCGAAGTCTTTCGCTTTGGTCACTGCCAGCACGGGACCGAAAATTTCTTCCTGGAAAATGCGAGCTTTGCGGTCGACGTCAGCGATGATTGTCGGCTCGATGAAATATCCGTCACCCTCTGCGCGTTTTCCGCCGGCTACGAGGCGGCCTTCTTTTTTGCCTTGGTCAATGTAACCAAGAATAGAAGTCATCGCGGCTTTGTTGATCACTGGGCCCATATAATTCGAGGGATCTTCGATCGGCCCGACTTTCATTTTTTTCACGCGCTCCACGAGCTTGCCCAAGAACTCGTCGTAAATTTCTTCCGAGACGATTGCGCGCGAACAGGCCGAACATTTCTGCCCCTGATAACCGAACGCCGAAAGTGCGACGCCTTCGACCGCCGCGTCCACGTCCGCTTCGGCGTCCACGACGATTGCGTCTTTGCCGCCCATTTCCAGCACGGTGCGCTTGATCCAAACTTGTCCGGGCTGAGTTTTTGTCGCTTGCTCGGCGATGCGAAGTCCCGCTTCCTTCGATCCGGTGAATGCGATGAAGCGTGTCTTTGGATGCGTCACGAGAGCTTCGCCCGCCGTGCTGCCCGGTCCAGTGAAAAAGCTGACGACATCTCCTGGTACTCCTGACTCGTACAAAATATCAATGAAGATCGCAGCGATGGTCGGCGAATCGCTCGATGGTTTTACCACCACCGTATTTCCGGTGACGATCGCAGCCACGGTCATGCCGCCCATGATCGCCGCCGCGAAATTCCACGGCGGAATCACGATGCCCACGCCCAGCGGAATATATTTCAGATAATTTTTCTCGCCGTGGAAGGGCGTCAGCTTCTGCGGCGCGCCCAGCCGCAACGCTTCGCGCCCGTAGTATTCGCAGAAATCGATCAGCTCGGCGATATCCGCATCGGCTTCGGGCCAGGTCTTGCCGATTTCGTAGCTCAGCCAGGCATCGAGTTCGTAGCGACGCTTGCGCAAAATGTCCGCCGCGCGATACAGGCAGGCCACGCGCTCTTCCACCGGCACGCGCTTCCAGCGCTCAAACGCGGCATGAGCTTTTTCGACCGCCTGATTGGCCATCTCCACGGTGGCCTTCTGGAATACGCCAATGACTTGATCGGGATGCGACGGATTGTGGGACTTGATTTTTTCCGTGGTGGTGATGCGTTCGCCGCCGATGGTGAGCGGGTACTCGCGGCCAAACATTGCGTGCACTTGTGAGAGCGCGTCCTCCATGGCCTTGCGATTTTCGGGTTTCGTGAAATCAATAAACGCTTCGTTCGAAAATTCGCCGCGATGCAAATTCACTTTGGCCTTTGGAGTGGTGGGTGTTCCAGTTGTACCAGTCGTTGCTGTAGATGTCATTGGTTGTGCCTCACTGTGTCTTGTCTGCGCGCTCTGCGGCACTCCATTTTACCGCTGCGCGCGATGTCGGCACAAGGAGGGCATAAGTAGTGATGGGGAGCGATGAGTATTTGTTCGTAGAGCGCGCCATCGTGCAAGGATCTGCGGGAACGTGGCGGCCAAAAAAGGACGAATGGCTTGCGATTAGAAACGGCGCCGGTTGTTTGTTTTCAGTGAGTTGCGTCATTTTCTAATCGACGGGCCGTTGATTAGAATTTTGTTACGTGGGACTGTAATGTCCGCAAGCGTCGCCGCGCGACTGGGGGGCGACTGGACGGAAGTTTGACGAGGATGCCCGCAGACGCTGGCGACAGGCTCTGGACAGACTGCCGCGACGTGACGTCCGCGCGATCGTCCTTGCGCGCGCTTCACTAATCCGTTTGTCTGTGCGCCGTTCTGCATATTGCGTCCTTATCGAGGCTGAAAAGTGCCCCGACTGACGCTAACACATTTTGGAGGTGTTGGATATTCGTAGTAATACGGAGATGACTCGCTCGAGAAATCGGTGCCGCAGTGGCTGCAGCCGCGCTGAATGTGTATGTGGAGGATTTCGTGGCCCTTCGAGCCTGTCGCAGACAGGCTCTCAGAATAAAGTAAAGCCATGACCTACAGAGCAGAGTCAACTACGCCCGCCTGAAAGGCAGGCAGCCGCTCAGGACGACGTCAAAAACGCCAATCGGGAGATTCGCGTTCCCAGGAACGGCCCTCGTGCTGCGGGTGTCCGACGAGCGGCGCGCCTGCCCTTTCCGAGTCCTGGAAGGGGTGAACGCGGTCTCATCGTGTAAGTTGACGACATTTTGCTGGCGGAAAAAAGGGGCGGGTCTGAGACCCGCCCCTACGCAACGTGGGTCGCTTTACTGGCGCTTACTTGCTCTTTGAGTACAGGATGCGGAGCAAGTGGTCGCGATGCGAGGCGTAGTCCACGGTGGAGCTGTAGACATCGCCGAAGAGCGGTTGCTTGGTGTGCAGCGATTCGATTTCCGCGTAGAACTTATCCATGGCGGCGGCATTCGGAAAAACGGCAATCAGAGTGTAGGCGCCGGGGGTTTCGGTGTGAATCAGATCTTCTTCAACGGAATAGCCGGAGAGGGCGCCGTCGGCAATCGCGGCATCCAGTGAGGGCTTGCGATACTTGGCGAACAGACCCGTAAATTCCTCGGCGTGGCCGGGCTTAGGCGTCCAATCCTGCACGAGGATGTAGCCGCTATCGGTGGTGCCGCCTTTGCCGTTGTACAGGGTAGACATGGTAATCGCGTCGGCGTGCATGGTGTAGGCAATTTCGGATGCGGGGGGAGCCTGGGCCTGCAGGGCCGCCAAAGCTTTCATTAAGCCCGCGACTGAGGGCGAACTGAACCAGCCGACGTGCGTGGGGGCGTTCAGGCCTTCGTGAACTTCGAAAGCGGCGTCGCCGTAGCTGAGAATCGTTCCGTCGGCGAGAAGGCCGTCGAAAGTCTTGTGCTCACCCGACAGGCTCTTTTCGTATGCGCCCCACTGTGCGCGGGGAACTCCGAAGAATGAGACGTAGGTGTACACCACCGGTTGCTTGGGCGCTTCGGCCTGTTGTGCGCGTGCGGCCGGAGCAGAGAATGCGAACATGGACATGAGCAATAGAGACAGCGTGGAAAGGCAGAGCATGCGCTTGATCATCGTTTTTTTCTCTCCTGATTTTTGGTTGGTTGGCAGAGCGATCGGAACCGTGTGGTTCGATTTAGACTTCTGTCTGGCGCATCGTATGCTTGTCTTGGTGCGGACACAATGAATTTATGGGCAGAGCGCCTTGCAGTGGACGCCTTGCTCCCTCGCCTAAATCCGGTTCAAAGTTGATACGGAAATCTTATCGTCGGATTATTTACGGTAGACGACGCCGGCTTTCATTACGAAGGAAACTTTTTGTAGCGCGGTGATGTCTTCGAGCGGATTGCCGGGGACGGCGACTATGTCTGCTTGATGGCCTGGCTTGAGTGCGCCGATTTGATCCTGCCAGCCTAGCAATTTTGCGCCGTTCAGGGTGCCGGCTTGGATAGCGGCGAGCGGCGTCATTCCGTATTTCACCAACAAAACAAATTCGCGGGCTTGCGTGCCGTGGGGAAATGGGCCGACGTCTGAGCCCATGGCGATGGGGACGCCGGCGGCCAGCTGCTTTTTGAATTCGCTGATGTGCAGGTCGATCAGGGCGCGTTCGCGCGCGGCGGCGGCGGCGGGAGTGGCGGCGTGTTCGGCAAAATATTCGGAGATGGTGAAAGTGGGGACGGCGAAGATTTGCTTTTCGCGCATGATGCGCATGGTTTCGTCGCTGAGCTGGTAGGCGTGGTCAACGGATTCGACGCCGGCACGAGCGGCGTAGAGCGTTCCGGGTTCGCCGGTGGCGTGAACGGCAACGCGGTTGCCGGTGCGCGCGGCTTCACGAACGGCGGCAATGAGTTCTTCTTCGGTGTACTGATATGGCGTCGAAAAGTTTCCGTTGGCGATCGAGTCCGCACCAGTTTCGTAAATCTTAGTGAAGTCCGCGCCTTCTTTTAGCTGCTCGCGGATTACGGTGACGAGTTCTGCGGCGTTGTTGGCGTAGGTGGCGTTGGGGAGCACGTGCTGTTCGGGGTTGTAGCCGATGGCGTCTTCGTGGCCGCCGAGAATATTGATGGCGTTGCCGCTGATGCGCAGGCGCGGGCCGGGTATCTGACCGCGATTGATGGCGTCGCGGACGGCGGTGTCCGCGGAGCCGGCGCCTTCGGTGCCCATGTCGCGTTCGGCGGTGAAACCGGCAAGGAGATCGTCGCGCGCGGCAATGGTGGCCGTGATGGTGCGCTGCGGGACGGATTCCTGTACGGTTTGCAAATCTTCAGCGCCGGGATGGAGGAAGAGATGGACGTGCGCGTCGATTAGGCCGGGGAGGAGCGTGGTGTCGCCGAGGTCTATTATTTCTGCGCCGGCTGGCCTGGTGACTGTCGTGCCGACTTCTTTTATGGCGTCGCCTTGGATAAGGATTTCGCCGGGGGCCGTGATGCGGCCGGATTCTACGTCGAGGAGGCGGGCGGCGTGGAGGACGATAGGGTGCGTGGTTGGCGCGGATTGCGGTTGCCGCGGCGGTTGTGTCGCTTGCGCGTGGAGCTGCGGGCTGCTGAGAAATGCGAGAGTTGCAGCTAGAGCGAGGGCGAGAGTGGTGCGCGGAGTGAGTGTATTTAGGATCATTTGATGGCCGCGATTCTAAACCAATTCGGTCTGGTTAATTACGATTTATAGTGCGGGTCGGGCGCGACGCTTTTGAAGCCGTAGGTTTCGTAGCGCCAAGAGATTTTTCCTTCGCGGAGGCTGACGATTGTGAATCCTTCCGGGAAATCGAGGCGCGGGCCGTGCCACCAATTGCCGCAGACGGCGCCGCAGCAGGCGTACTGGCAATTTTTGTAGTTCACGAGTTCGTTGATGTGGAGATGACCCTGCAGGACGGCGAGAATGTTGTGCGATTGGAACAGGGCGATCACTTCGGAGGAATTCGCGACGGAGACGGTGTCGCGGCGAGGCGTGCCGTCTGGCCTGGGACCGTAGGCGAGATAGCCGGTGATGAGCGGGACGTGAGTGATTACGATTACTGGCGCGTTCGGAGGGATGGCCGCGAGATCGTGCGCTAGCCATTGCAGCTGCGCGTCATCAATGCGGCCTTCCCAGAGGCGATCGGGGGTGGGGAAAATGGAATCGAGGATGATGAAGTGGTAGCCGCGATGATCGAAGGAGTCGTAGGTGCGCGCGCCGATGCGGTCTTCAAACATTTTCTTGCCGTAGCCAGGGTCGGTGGGCGCGGCGCCGCTTTGGGTGAAGATGCCGTAGAGATCGTGATTGCCGATGGCGTGGTGGAGCGGAGCTTGGATGGATTGTTCGGTGCGCTGGTAGAGATCGAAGAGCATGTCGGCGCGGGAGCGGCTGGCGCCGAGAGCATCGAAAACCAGGTCGCCGCCGCAGATGGCGAATTCGGGTTTGGCTGCCGCGATTTTTGCGAAGGCCATTTGGCAGCCGTGCGCCGCGTCCAGTTCGGGTTGGATGTGGGTGTCGGTGAAGAAGACGAAATCGAAGGAGGCGGGGGGTTGCGGGTTCGCGAGCGCCGCGGTGGCGTTCGTGATGCCGTGATTTAGGAGCGGAATGCCGGGGAATACGGCGGCTGCGCTCGCGGCGGCTAGGGATTGCAAAAACCTTCGGCGGTTGTGGTTCACACGCGTCATTGAATTAGCTCGTGGACTGCTGCTGTGAAAACTTTGGTGTGGTGATCGATGTCCGATGCGGTGGTGGCTGGTGACATCAGGGCCATGTTGTGGAATGGAGTTAGGAGGATGCCGCGGTTCAGGGCGTAGAGGTGCAGGAAGCGCTCCAGCTCGAAGTCCATGGCGGCGGCTGCTTCGCCGCCGTTGCGCGGGGGGTGCGGACGAAATAAATATTCGGCGCGGCAGCCGAGGCGGGCTACGTGCCAAGGGAGGGCGGCTTCCGCGATCGCTTTGGATGCGCCGTCGGCGAATTTTTCTGCTAGCGGAATCATGTGGGCGAAGGCGGCGGGAGTCAGGACGTGTTCTAGTGTCGCGCGGATCGCGGCTAGAGAGAGAGCGTTGCCTGCTAGCGTGCCGCCTATACCCCCGGTGTCGCAATCTTCCAGTTGGACGCGGCTGATGATTTTTTGCGCTACGTCCGCGGTGCAGCCGTAGGTAGCTGCGGGAACGCCGCTGGCGATGGGTTTGCCGATCACGAAGAGATCGGGTTTGAGGCCGTGGGCGTGGGTGTAGCCGCCCGGGCCGGTGCAGATGGTGTGCGTTTCGTCAATGATGAGGAGCGTTCCGAATTTTCGCGCAAGTGCGGCGGCTTTTTCCCAGTAGCCCGGGTCGGGAAGGACGATGCCGACGTTGGTGAGGACTGGTTCGGCCAGGATGCAGGCGACGTCTTGGTGGGCGAGTTCCGTTTCGAGCGCGGCGAGGTCGTTAAACTCGACGATGCGGGTGGTTTCTGTCGGATTAACTGGGGCGCCAATATTTCCGCGGCGCGGGCCGGGGATGCCGTTGTGGAGCGAGATGTAAGTTTCGTCAACGGTGCCGTGGTAGCAGTAATTGAAGACTAGAATTTTTGGGCGCTGGGTGATTTCGCGGGCGATGCGGATGGCGAACCGATTGGCGTCGGTGGCGGTGAGAGTGAATTGCCAGTAAGGCAGCCCGAAACGGCGGGTGAGTTCTTCGCCTACCCATGCGGCGTCTTCGGTGGGAAGCATCAGGGTGATTCCGTGATTGGCTTGGCGCGCGATGGCCGCGGCGGCTGGGCTGGGAGAATGGCCGGTCATGGCGCCGGTGTCGCCTAGGCAGAGGTCAATGTAATCGTGACCGTCAACATCCTGGAAATGCGCGCCGTGGGCTTCGGCGACGAAGACGGGAAATTTGCCGGCCCATTTTTTCATCCAATTCATGGGGACGCCGCCGAGGAGGGATTTTTGTGCGCGGGCGTAGAGAGCGGCGGAGAGAGGGCGTTCATTGATGAATTTTTCTTCTTCGCGGGACATCAGGGTGTGGAGGCGGGAGCGGTCGATGGTCATGTGTGATTTTCTTTTTGGTGCGGTCATTGTTAGCGCCCCGTTAACGAGGAGAAGTCAACTGCGGCCAGCTGAAGCTGACCGCTACAAGTTCAAATGCAGAGTCTCGCTGCTTAACGATTTAGAGTTTAACGCAGGTGTTTGAGGATTTCGCGGGCGGCGTTGTGGCCGGAGGCACCTGTGACGCCGTTGCCGGGGTGGGTACCGTTGCCGCAGAGGTACAGACCTTTTACGGGGGTGGCGTAGCGGGCCCAGCCTAGTAGGGGGCGCATGGTGAAAATTTGATCGAGGGCTAGTTCGCCGTGGAAGGGGTGGCCGCCTGTGAGGCCGTAGGTGGATTCGAGATCTTTGGGAGTGAGGGTTTGCACGGCTAGAATTTTCGCGGGGAGATCGGGGGCGTATTGCGCGAGGGTTTTGATTACGGTGTCGCGCAGGGCGTCGCGTTGCTGGGACCAGTCGCCGGATTTTAGTCTGTAGGGGGCGAATTGCATGTAGATGGACATTACGTGCCTGCCTGCCGGCGCGAGCGAATTATCGAGGATGGAAGGGATGGAAATATCGAGGTAGGGGGCACGGGAAAATTCGCCGTATTTGGAATCGTCAAAAGCGTGCTCGAGATAATCGATGCCGGGGCCGATGTGGATGCGTCCGGCGAGGGCGGCATTGCCGTCGGAGGATTGCTTGAGCGCGGTAAATGTGGGTAGGGAGTCGAGCGCGACATTTATTTTTGCGGCGACGCCATGGCTGCGGAAATTGAGCATTTTGACGACGAAGCTAGGCGGCAGGTGCACGGGATCGAGCAGGCCGAGCAGGGTGCGTTGCGGGTCGGCGCCGGAAACTACGGCTTTCGCCGAAATCTCTTCACCGTTTGCTAGCGCGACACCTGTGACCGCGCTGTGCTTCACGAGAATTTGCGCGACTTCTGCGTTGGTGCGAATTTCCGCGCCGGCTTCTTTCGCGGCTGCAGCCATCGCGGCGGTGAGCGCGCCCATGCCGCCGCGCGGGTAGGCGGAGTTCCCTACCGGATGCGGGTCTGCGGCGGCGCGGAGGAGCAACAACGCGGTGGAACCGGCGGACCAGGGGCCGAGCGAGGCGCCGAAGATTCCACGGGCGGCTACGGCGGCGCGCAGCAGATCGGTTTCGAAAAATTCAGCGACAAAATCCGCGACGGCCATGGGGCCCCAGCGGATGAGCTGCATCATTTCTTTTTTTCCGAGGCCGCGGACTTTTCGCCCGATTTTCAGGAGCTTCCAGAGATCCTCTTTGGAAGGCTTTTCGATGACCGGCGGCGTGAGGACGAGAAGCTCGGCGGCGATTGCGGCGGCGCGGGCGATTTCCTTGGACAGTTCGAAATATTTCGCGCCGTCTTTTTTCGAGAAATTGTCAATTTGGCGCGCGGAGGCCGAGGCGTCGGTGTGCAGGACTAGCGCGCGGCCATCGGGCGAAGGCGCGAAGATGCGGACGGCCGATTCGAGTTTTTCGAGGCCGTGACGGGCGAGCTGCATGTCTTGCACGATGGCGGCGAGAGGCGGGCCGCCGGCATGCGCTACGGTGGAACATTTGAAGCCGGGATGAAATTCCTCGGTGACGGCGGCGCCGCCGACGATGGAGCGGCGTTCGAGGATGAGCGGCTTGTGACCTTTTTTCGCGAGATAGAAGGCCGTGACGAGAGCGTTATGGCCGCCGCCGAGAATTAGGATGTCGCGTTTCGCGGACACGGTCAGCTTCTCCCCGTGTCTTTGAGAATTTCGAGAGCTGCGAGGCGTCCGGGAGCGCCCATGATGCCGCCGCCGGGATGCGTCGCTGAGCCGCACATGTACAACTTCTTAATGGGAGTGCGATAACGCGCCCAGCCGGCGGCGGGACGAAGGAAGAAAAGCTGTTCGAGTGAAAGCTCGCCTTGAAAAATATTTCCTTCGGTGAGGCCGGTCTGGCGTTCGATATCTAGCGGCGTGATGAATTGCTTTCCGATGATGAGATTTTTCAGGTTGGGAGCAAATTGCGAAATTGTGTCAATTACCGTGTTGCCGAAGGCTTCGCGCTGCTCGTCCCAGGTGCCGGAAGCGAGCTTGTAGGGCGCGTATTGCACGAAGCAAGAGAGGATGTGCTTTCCGGGCGGCGCGACGGAGGGATCGGTGAGCGAAGGAATCACCATATCAATGTACGGGCGCCGGGAAAATTCGCCGTATTTGGCCTGGTCGTAGGCGCGTTCCATGTATTCCATTGAAGGCGAAATGGAAATCGCGCCGCGGAGATGATTTCCGGGGCCCGGCAGGCAGGTGAAATCCGGCAGGCCGTCGAGAGCGAGATTCACTTTGCCGGAGGAGCCGCGATACTTGTAGCGGCGGACGTCTTCTAGGAAATCGGCGGGAAGCTCGCTAGATTCGATGAATTTCAGGAATGTGAGATTGGGGTCCACGCTCGAAGAAACAATGTCGGCGCAAATTTCTTCGCCGCCTTCGAGGACCACGCCCTGCGCTACGCCATTTTTAACCAGAATTTTTGAGACTGCGACTTCCTTGCGGATTTCGACGCCGGCTTCGAGCGCGGCGCCGGCGATAGCGTTGGAAATGGCGCCGGTGCCGCCGCGGCTGAAACCCCAGGAGCGGAAGGCGCCGTCAATTTCGCCCATGTAATGATGGAGCAACACGTAGGCGGTGCCGGGCGAGCGGATTCCGAGAAATGTGCCGATGATTCCGGAGGCGGACATGGTGGCTTTGAGGACGTCGGTCTCAAACCACTGATCGAGGAAATCGGCGGCGCTCATGGTCATGAGCTGGACGAGATTGTATTTGTCTTCGGCGTCGAGATTCTGGAAACGCTTGCCGAGGAAGGCGAGTTTTTTCAGATCGCGCGGATCGAAGGACGTGGGATCCGGCGGAATCATGCCAAGGATCGGTTTTACGAAGCGGCACATGGCGACCATGGACTTGCCGAATTCTTCGTAGGCTTCAGCGTCGAGCTTGGAGTGGCGCTCGAGTTCGCGGCGCGTTTTGCCGTGGTCATTTTGACGCCAGAGGTAGTCGCCGTTGGGCATGGGGGTCATGGTGCCGTCGAGGGGGAGGATTTCCAGGCCGTGGCGGGGGAGATCGAGATCGCGAATGATTTCTGGACGGAGCAGCGAGACTACGTAGGAAAAAACGGAAAATTTGAATCCGGGGATGATTTCTTCAGTTACGGCTGCGCCGCCCAGGACGTAACGTTTTTCGAGGACCAGGACTTTTTTCCCTGATTTGGCGAGGTATGCCGCGTTCACAAGGCCGTTGTGGCCGCCGCCGATTACGATGACGTCGTATTTCTTGGACATGAAATTGTGCGGGTGATGCAGCGGTGCGAAGGATGAACACCGAAGCCGAAACATTTTACAGGCGTGGGGGTGGAGTCACAAGGGAGAACGGTGGGGGCGGCTGACTGTGAGTCAGGAAGAATTTCGCGAGTGATGAGTGACAAGCGATGAGTAATAAGCGGCTAGACGTTGCGACGGGGGCGTTGCGCACACTATAATCACGGGCTGCGTGTGGTGGGATTTTTTTTGTGGATAGGAGTGACTGTGCCGATTGGGACTGCGCTTCACGACAGAACTTCGAAATTGTGCGAGAGCATGAATTTTCGCGAGTGGTCGGGGTATTACGCGGTGAGCGTATACGAGATGCATCACGACCACGAGTACAACGCGATTCGGAATGCTTGCGCGTTGATTGATGTGACGCCGCTGTACAAATACGGGATCGAAGGCAAGGATGCGACGAAATTCGTGAGCCGGGTGATCACGCGGGACATTAATAAGGTGGCGATCGGACAGGTGATTTACTGCTGCTGGTGCGACGAGCAGGGAAAAGTGATTGACGACGGGACGATTTCGCGGCTGGGCGAGAATTCGTACCGCTGGACGGCGGCGGATCCGAGCATTCGCTGGTTTCACCAGAACGCGCTGGGGCTGGACGTGCAGATGGAAGACATTTCGGACAAAGTGGCGGCGCTGGCGCTGCAGGGGCCGACGTCGGGAAGATTGTTGAAGAAAGTGGCGGAAGCGGACATTGCGAATCTGAAATATTTTCGATTTGTGCACGGAAAAATTGGCGGAGTGGAAGTGGATATTTCGCGGACAGGATATACGGGGGATCTGGGATACGAAATCTGGATGGCGTGGAAGGGCGCGCCGCGGGTTTGGGATACGCTAATGGAAAATGGGCGGCCGTTTGATTTGCATCCGGCGGGAATAATCGCGCTGGACGTGGCGCGGATCGAAGCAGGTCTCATCATGCTGGAAGTGGATTACACCAGCAGCAAGCGGGCGTTGATTGAGGCGCAGAAATATTCGCCGTACGAGCTGGGATTGGGAAAGATGGTGGATTTGAAGAAGGAATATTTTATCGGACGCGAGGCGCTGGCAGCGGAAAACCATCGCGGGCCGAAGCGGCTGTTGATGGGATTGGATGTGCGCTGGGAAGACGTGGAGCGGCTTTACGACGCAGTGGGCTTGGGGCCGCAGGTGCAGAGCACGGCTTCGCGCGCGCACGTGCCGGTGTATCGCGGGGGGTTGCAGGTGGGCAAGGCGACTTCGACGACGTGGTCGCCGACGCTAAAGAAAATGATTGCGCTCGCCAGTTTGACGCGCGAGCACGCGGCGGCGGGGACGGAATTGCAGATGGAACTGACGGTGGAAGCGGTGCGTCATAAGGTACGAGCGACGGTGAGAGAATTGCCATTTTTTAATCCGCCCCGAAAAACGGCCACGCCGATAACGTGAAGATCCGCGATGGAGGAAATCGTTGAAAGCTGAGAGTGCGGATTGTGCCGGCACTGCGCCGGGACGTGTTTGTGATTTTGTGGGCCGCGTGGATATGAGGTTTCCGCGATTCATCCTGCCGATGTTTTTTCTGATTGCGAGCGTGACAACTGTGAATGCACAAGATGCGAAGGCGAAGTGTCCGCCGGTGGCGCGGATTGAGGACGTGACGGAAACGATTCACGGGACGCTGGTGCACGATCCTTATCGCTGGCTGGAGGAGCAGAACAGCCCGGAAACGCGAGCGTGGATTGATGCGGAAAATGCTTGCACGCAGGCGGTGCTGAGCAAAGTGCCGGGCCAGGATGCGATCGCGCGGCGGCTGGGAGAATTGATCAGGGTGGATACGATCGGGCTGCCGATCGAGCGCGGGGGGCGATATTTTTATGCGAAGCGCGCGGCGAACCAGGACTTGTTCGTCCTTTATATGCGGCGCGGGGCGAAGGGCGCGGAGGAAGTGCTGGTGGATCCGGCGAAACTGAGCGCGGATCACACGACCAGCGTGAATTTCGAAGGAATTTCGGACGACGGGAAATTGATTGCGTATGGAGTGCGCAAGGGTGGTGAGGACGAGGTTTCGCTGCATTTTCTGGATGCGGATACCGGGAAAGAGCGCAAGGACGTGCTGCCGCGTGCGAGATACATCTCGAGCCCTACATTCCGGAAAGATAAAAGCGGATTTTATTATTCGAAGCATACGGATGGTGGGCCGCGCGCTTATTTCCACGCGATGGGAACGGATCCGGAGCACGACACCGAGATTTTTGGAGAGGGGTACACGGCGGACAAGATTTTGGCGGTAGATGTGTCGGAGGATGACCGATATTTGCTGTTTCAGGTCTTCTACGGTTCGGCGTGCGACCGCTCGGAAGTTTATTTTCAGGATTTGAAGATTGCCGGGCCGATCACGCCGGTGGTGGACACTTTGGATGGATGTTTTCAGGGCTCGATCGCGGGCGATACTTTGTATTTGCAGACGAATTGGAAGGCGCCGAAATGGAGAGTAATGGCGGTGCCGTTGCGGACGCCTTCGCAGGAACATTGGAAGGAAATTATTCCCGAGGGCGAATCGCGGATGGAGGATTTCCGCCTAGCGGGCGGGAAAATCGTGGCGCAGTATTCGCACAACGCCGCTTCGGAGCTGAAAATATTTCAGGCGGATGGGACTCTGGCGGGTGGAATTGCATTGCCGCAACTGGGAACCGTGGCGGGAGTTGTGGGGAGATGGAAAACGAACGAGACGTTCTTTTCGTTTCAGTCGTTTGCGATACCCGCGACGGTTTATCGCTACGATTTGGCGGCGCGGGCGCTGGACACGTGGGCGAAGCCGGCAGTGCCGATTGATGCGAGCGCGTTTGAGTTGAAGCAGGTGTGGTACGAATCGAAGGACAAGACGCGCGTGCCGATGTTTTTATTTTACAAGAAGGGATTGCAGCTGGACGGCGGGAATCCGGCGCTGATGACGGCCTACGGCGGGTTCGACGTGAGCGAGACGCCGCAGTTTCGCGATGATGCGGTGCTGTGGGTGGAACGCGGAGGCGTGTTTGCGCTGCCCAGCCTGCGCGGTGGAGGCGAGTTCGGGGAGGATTGGCATCACGCGGGGATGCTCGAGAAAAAGCAGAATGTGTTCGATGATTTTTACGCGGCGGCGGAGTGGCTGATCGCAAATCACTATACGCGGGCGGACAAGCTGGCGATTACGGGGCGGAGCAACGGCGGATTGTTGATGGGCGCGGCGATAACGCAGCGGCCGGAGCTTTTTGGGGCGATTGTGTGCGGGTATCCGCTGCTGGACATGGTGCGCTATCAGAAGTTTTTCGTGGCGAAATATTGGGTGCCGGAGTATGGATCGTCGGAAGATGCTGGCCAGCTCCGTGCTCTGTTGGCTTATTCGCCTTATCACCACGTGGTGGCGGAGACGAAGTATCCGGCGATTTTATTTTTGACGGGGGATAGTGATACGCGCGTGGCTCCTCTGCACGCACGGAAAATGACGGCGGCAGTACAGGCGGCGCAGGGTGGAGATAAGCCGATTTTGCTTTTGTATGATACGAAGTTGGGGCATAGCGAAGGGCGTCCGGTGAGTAAGATTATTGAAGAGGATACGCAGGTGTTGGGATTTCTGATGTGGCAGGTGGGGCTGAAGGGATTTTGAGGTGCCGACGCTGAATTTGGATGATTTGAAATTATGGAGGTAAGGATGCGAGGGATTGTGCGGACTGTGGTGATGTGCGTGGTGGCGTTGATACTTTTGTGCGGATCGGTAAATCTGGCGATGGCACAGAGTGCGGCGGCGCCAATACGGTTGATGGTGGATGCATCGCAGGCGCCGCAGAAAATTTTGCATGCGCATATGGAGATTCCGGTGTCGGGAGGGCCGTTGACTTTGTATTACCCGGAATGGATTCCGGGGGAGCATATGCCGGATGGGCCGATCATTGAAGTGGCAGGGATGAAATTCAGCGGCGGCGGAAAGACGATTGCGTGGCGGCGGGATCTGGTGGAAATGTTTTCGATACATGTGGATGTGCCGGCGGGAGTGACGACGCTGGTAGCGGATTTCGATTTTCTGCTGTCGGGGCCTGCATCGGGATTTTCGGCGGGGGCTTCGGCGACGGCCTCGTTGGACGTGCTGAGCTGGAACCAGGTGCTGCTGTATCCGAAGGGGCTTCCGGCGAAGGATATCATTTTCGCGCCGAGCTTGCGTTTGCCTGCTGATTGGAAATTCGGGACGGCGCTGCCGATTGCGAAGCAGGATGGCGCGACGATTGAATTTGCACCGGTGGCATTGACGACCTTGGTGGATTCGCCAGTGATTTCGGGGCGCTATTATCGGGCGATTCAGCTGACGCCGGGACAGAATCCGTCGCATGAAATTGATATTGCGGCGGACAGCGCCGCGGCCTTGGCGATGACTCCGGACACGCAGCTGCAGTTGCACAACCTGGTGACAGAGGCTTATGCGCTTTTCGGCGCCCGGCACTATCGCGATTATCATTTTCTGCTTACGCTGAGCGACGACGTGGCGCATTTTGGATTGGAGCATCACGAATCGAGCGATGACCGCACGGCGGAACGCAGCTTGATTGACGACGCAGAGAGAATCGAATTCGCGACCCTGCTGCCACACGAATACGTACATTCATGGAACGGCAAGTTCCGGCGACCGGCTGGACTTGCGACTCCGAATTACCAGGAGCCGATGAAGGATGATTTGCTCTGGGTGTACGAAGGGCTGACGGAATATTTGGGAGAGGTGTTGACGGCGCGCAGCGGATTGCAGACGCCGGAGCAGTGGCGGGAGGATTTTGCGGGATTGGTGGCGCAGTACGAAAACCGGCCGGGGCGCGACTGGCGTCCTTTGCAGGATACGGCGGATGCGGCGCCGTTTCTTTACGACGCGACGAATGATTGGTCGAACTGGCGCAGGGGAACGGATTTTTACGAAGAGGGCGAATTGCTGTGGCTGGACGTGGATGAAACGTTGCGGACGATTACAAAGGACAAGAAATCGATCGAGGATTTCTGCCGAGCTTTTCACGGAGGCGGGAGCGGGCAGCCGGAATTGAAGACGTACACGTTTGAAGATGTGGTGGCGACGTTGAACAGCGTGGCGCCATACGATTGGGCGGGATTTTTGCGAGCGCGGCTGGACGGCGTGGCGACGAAAACCCCGAACGAAGCGATAGAAAAGAGTGGCTGGAAGCTGGTGTACAACGAACAGCCCAACACCGTGCTGGAAATCCAAGAGGAGTTGGCGCGGCATGCCAGTTTTTCCTTGACCGCAGGATTTTCGGCATCGGATGAGGGCACGGTGGCGGACGTGATACACGGCGGGCCAGCTTACAATGCGGGGATTGGTCCGGGGATGAAGATTGTGGCCGTTAATGGGGCGCAGTTTTCACCGGAGGCGATGCGGGATGCGATTGTGGCGGCGAAAAATACGACGGCGCCGATTCAATTGATTGTGGCGAATGGCGCGCAGTTCCGGACTTTTTCCGTGGATTATCACGGGGGGTTGCGGTACCCGCATATTGAACGGGACGAGAGCCGGCCGGATTACTTAGGGGAGATTACGCATGCGCGGGTGCAGGCCGAGGCTGGCGCGACGGATTAGCGGCGGGTCGGGGAGTTAGCGAGATGAAATTTCATCCAATTGCGATTGTGGGGATATTGCTGATGGCGGCGGGGATTGCGGCTTTGATCCATCCTCAGGTTGCCATGCCGGCGAAGACGCAGGAAGTGGACGTGGGGACGGGCAAGGCGATTATCGAGACGCGGAGGATTGTGAATTTTCCGTGGCCGTTTAGTGTTTTGTTGATCGTGGCGGGGGCAGGGCAGGCGATTTTGACATGCAAGGTGCGGCATCGAATTTGACGCCAGGGTTACTGCGAGCGCTCCATCGTTGGATGCACTGTTACTTCGCAGTCCTTTATAACTTGCAACTCGCGGGACCAATCTTTTTTGTTGCTGGCGCGTAATTCGATGCGGTGGGGGCCGGCAGGCAGATGCAGTGTGGCGGGGGTTTGTCCGACGAAGCGGGCGTCCACATAAATTTCGGCGCCTGCCGGGTCGGAGGCGATTGCCAGACTTCCTGTGCCGACGTTCGCTGTGCCGACACTTCCTGTGGCGGAACTCCCTGTGCCAACGCTTCGTGCGCCGACGCTGTGGGATTCTTCGCTCTCGTCGCTTAGCGCCGCGGACACTGTGTGCGAATGCGTTGGGCCGACTCTGGCGTCGCCGGCCGAGGTAGTGGTGGCGGATTCCGCGCCTGGCGCCAGCTTCATATCGAAGTGATCTGACTTCAGGACAAAATAATTTCCGTGGTGTTTTCCGCTTACCGCAATCCACTCGAAGGGGCCATCGGTGATGGTAATTTGCTGCGTGGCATAGCCATCTTTGGAAATGCGGAGAGTCATCGAGTGTTCGAGGCGCGCGCCGAAGACCGTGTGGGTCTTGTGGAAGTAGCCACCGGGATAATCGGTGTGGAACGGAGTGGTGCCTACGAGCGCGCCATCAATTTCGACGCTTGCGCCGGAAGGAGCGCTGGTGATGTTGAAGGATTCGGCGCGAGCGCAGGGCGCGAGCGCAAGAATAGCCGACAGCCCCGCTAAGGCGGAGAGACAGATGCACGCCAAATTTCGCATCGCGGCCCCCAAGGTGAGGACGCCACGATGGCACCGGGCGACGTGTAGCGTCAATCCGCACAACTACGGAATAGCGCAAACAGCAATCAGGATAGTTCAGGAATAACTGCGGAGTGACGGAAGTGCAATGAAGTCAATCGTTTACATTGGACAAAGAACGAAACCTCCTCTTGCTGGCGTGCATCTTTTTAATAGGGGGGCGCTGTGGGTAATTTCACAGCGAGACTCTCGCCCGTAGGAGTATCGAGGCCGTCTTGGCTGAAATTTCCGCGGCAAATCGCACTTTTGAACTGGAGGAGAAATGGAGATTCATAAGAAAACAGGCCTTGCAGTGGCTGCAGCGCTGATGCTTTCGGTGCCGATCTGGGCGCGGACGGATTCGGCCCAGTTGGTAGTTGATCATCCTGTGACTATTGGCACTCAGCAGTTGGAACCGGGGACGTACAACATAAAAGCGAACGATGGCGACAAGCAGGTCAACATCGTGCGAGCCGACAATGGGAAGGTCGTTGCGTCTGTACCGTGCGAATGGGTGCAACTCGCCCAGAAGGCTCGGCAAACAGAAGTCCTTTTTAATGCGGACCACGTCGTCGAGATCGATTTCAGCGGCAAGACGGAGGCCGTGGCGTTTCGCTAGTCCATACTTTGTGGCAAATTTCTAAATGGCGGGAGGCGGACATGGCGTCCGCCTCTTTCTATTTTTGGGCAGTTCTACCGGAGATAGCGCGCGAGCCAATCAAGAAATGTAGCGTACCAGAGCTGGCTGTTCTGCGGCTTCAGGACCCAGTGGCCTTCGTCGGGGAAAATTACAAGTTTTGATGGGACGCCTTGTACCTGGAGGGCTGTGAAAAATTCCAGGTCCTGATTGTAGGGGACGCGAAAATCTAGTTCGCCTCCGACGACCAGGGTTGGCGTTTTGAATTTTGCGAGCGCGGCGGCGTATTCGTTGGGCGACCACTTTTTGTAGAGTTCGGGATGCGACCAAGGTGCGCCTCCAAACTCCCAGTCGGGGAACCAGAGTTCTTCGGTGGCGCCATACTCGCTGACTAGATCATAGGGGCCCGCATGGCTGATCAGGCATTTGAAGCGATCGCTGTGAGTGGCGATCCAGTCGATCATGTAGCCGCCGTAGGAACCGCCGGCGGCGCCTACGCGCGCGCCATCTATGAAAGGATATTTGGCAACGGCGGCGTCGAGGCCTTTCATGAGGTCGTCGTAAACTTTGCCGCCCCAGTCGCGGCTGATTTCGGCTGTAAATTTCTGGCCGTAGCTGGTGGAGCCGCGGGAATTGATCATTACGACTACGTATCCGGGCGCGGCCATCACTTGCTGATTCCAGCGATAGCCCCAGGCGTCGGTCCAGGCGCCTTGCGGGCCGCCGTGGATTAAGAGCAGCGTGGGATATTTTTTTGTCGGATCGAAATTCGGAGGACGGATCAGCAGGCCTTCTACTTGCGTTTTTTCGGCACCTTCGAACCAGAAGGGTTCGGCGGCGGGGAGAGCTAATTGTGCGAGGAGCGCGCCGTTCTGATGCGTTAGCTGGCGCAAGTTTGTCCCGTCGGAGTTGGCGGCGAAAATTTCCGCGGGCATGGTGAGGCTGGTGCGTGCTAGCGCGAGCGTGCGCCCGTCGCGGCTTAGGTCGAAGTCGGCGTTGTAGCTATCGGCGAGGATTATTTTCGGAGCCGTTCCTGATGCGGCGGCGATTGTGTATACGGGCATTTCGGCTTTGTCTTCAGCCTGGAAATAGATGTTCGTGCTGTCTGATGTCCACGCGTAGGATTCGACGCTGCGATCGAAATCTTCGGTGCGGTTGATGGATTTTCCGGTCTGGCGGTCATAGAGCATGAGGCGCCAGCGATCGGCTTCGTAGCCGCCTTGGAATTGCGCGCGATAGGCGATCCATTTTCCGTCGGGGGAATAGGCGGGGCCCCAATCGTTGCCCGGATTTGTGGTGATCCGCTTAGGTTCGGTCGCGCCGGTGACTTCAACCGTGAAAAGATCTCCGTTGGTGCTTAGGGCTTCGTCTTTATCGGCGTTCGCGGTGAAGGCCAGTTCTTTTCCGTCGGGGGAGAAGGCGATGGCTTCGGGCGCGCCTTCGTTGAACGGCGGGACGTCATAGTTCGCGCCTGGAGTGAGATCGCGCGGGGCGCTGGTGCCGTCTGCTGTTGCCGCGGTTACGAATAGATGACTGCGTTTGCCGTCCCACCATTCGGTCCAGTGGCGATAGAGGAGCTTTTCGTAGATGTGGGCTTTCACTTTGGACTTTTCTTTGGCGGAGTCGCGTTGGGAATTGCAGGCATCGTCGCGGCAATTGGGATAGACGGAGGAAATGAAGGCGAGCGTGTGGCCATCGGGAGACCAGAGCTCGTTGTCGGCACCGGTGGAGAGATTGGTTAGGCGTGTGGCTTCGCCGCCTGCTAGCGCGATCCAATAAATTTGCGGTGTGCCGTTGCGCGCGGAGATGAAGGCGAGTTTTTGGCCGTCGGGAGACCAGCGCGGGCGGGTGTCGCTGCCGCCGCGAGTCAACTGCCGGGGTTCGCCGCCTGCGGTTGGGACGAGCCAGATGTCGCGGACGGAGTGATTAGCTTCGAGATCGGGAGTTGAGATGGTGTAGGCGATCCATTTGGCGTCGGGCGAGAGTTGTGGCTCGCTGAGGCGATGAAGCGAAATCAAATCTTGGAAAGTGATGGGGCGTTTTTCAGGAGTTTGCGCTTGGGCTGCGACGCCAGACACCAGGATTGCTGCTACTGCTGTTGCGAGACGCATTCTTGGCGTCATATTTTTTCTCCGCGTGACATTGTTGCTGCTTCGCCGGTGGAATCAGCAAAACGTTTGAAGATCACATTTTCGTTTTTCTATTCCAAGTCAGTACTGTACGGCGTTCAGCGATTTTTGTGGGTGGTGGATTTAGGGGCTGTGCGCGAACTGCAAAGGCAAAAGATTTAACACAGAGGACACGGAGGAAAACCGGAGAACACAGAGAACGAAAGAGAGATCCTTCGGCCGGCTTGCGGCAAAGGCGCCGACCTCCCTTCGCGAAATCACTCAGGGCAGGCAGGATGACGATGCTCGTCGCATCGTCAGGTGCGGTTGGCGAATTGGTATGCGCGGCGGAGGTATTGGGTTACTTCTGGGACGCGGAAAAGTTTTAGGAGGGCTACTAGGAGCACGATTCCCGCCGTGGTTACTAACGTCAGCAACAGCAGGGCGCCGGGGATACGCTGCCAAGGGAGGAAATCTTCTAGCGCGTTTGTCAGGCGATAGCAGACGTAGCCTGCTGCGCACGATGCTACTGCTACTTTCAGGAAGAAGACGACCAGGCTGCCCTCTTCTGGATTTTTTGTACGCCGGGCCAGGAGGATGAAAAGAAGGATGGTGTAGGCGACTATGCCGATGGTGCTGGCTAGAGCGAGGCCGACGTAGTCGAGGCGACGGACGAGGAGCCAATAGATCGGGAGGCTTAAGAGCGTGGTGACGGTGCCTACGACGGCGGGAGTGATGGTGTCACGCGTGGCATAGAAGCCGCGGGCCAGAATATTCTGCGCGCCCCAGGCGAACATTCCGATTGAGAAAAATGCAAGAGTGGCGGCGGTGGCCGCGAGATCGGGGCCGTGGAGACGGGTGTGCGAGAAGACAAGATAGACGAGCGGGAGGCTTTGCGCGATGGTTAGCGCGGAGATGGGCAGGAGCAAGAAAATCAGAGCGCGGAATGTGGAGTTGAGGATTTGATTCAGGTCGTCGAATTTTTTTTCGGAGTAGAGCTGCGCGAGGATAGGGAAGGAAGCGACGCCGATGGCTTGGCCTACGAGGCCTAACGGGACGCGCATGAGAGTCTTGCCGTTGTTGAGCCAGGTGATGGAGGCTGGTTGGAGGTAGGAGCCAAACCAACGGATGATCCAATCGTCAACGAAAGAGAGTGAGAGCGCGAGCATGATCGGGACGGAAAGTTTCAGGAACATCCAGAAGCCGGGATGGCGGACGTTGAAATTGGGCCTGAAAATCGCGCCGGCGCGCCAGGCTCCGTAGATTTGCAGAAGGAAGTTTCCGCAGATGGCTCCGCCGAGGACGCCGACGGCGAATCCGGTGATGCCGACGCGCGACGAGAGCAGGACGCCGCCGAGAATGATGCCGATGTTGTAGAGGATGGGGGCTAGCGACGGGATGATGAAGCGATTTTTGGCGTATTGCACGGCGCTGAGGATGCTGCCTTCGTAGAAGCAGATTTGCGCAGGGAGCATCAGACGCGTCAGGAAAACTGTTTGCTGGAATTCGGCGGGAGCAAATCCTGGGGCGATGTATTTCACGATGTGCGCGGCGAAAATCTCCCCTAGGACTACGAGAGTGACGAGGACGAAACCCATTACCGTGACTACTGTGGAGAAAACGCGCCAGCCTTCGTCTTCGCGTTGTTCGGCAACGTATTTGGCGAAGACCGGGATGAAGGTGATGCTGAGGGAGCCACCGGCGATCAGGTAGTTGAGGAAATCAGGGAGGGTGAAGGCCGTGTAGTAGGCGCTGGTGGCGGCGTTGGCTCCGACCTGGTGGGCGACGGTCCAATCGCGGAAGAAGCCGAGGATGCGGCTGAGCAGCACGCTGGCCATGACGATGCCGGTGGCCGCGGCGATGCGGCGGTGGAGGTGATCGGTCGTCGTCACGGGAATATGGTAGATGGATTGATGCGTGGGCGGTAGAGAGTTTGCGGGTGGTGTTTCCGATTGGGAGAGGTGTGCAGCGGTGGAGATGGTTGGATTTATGAGGGTGATCCGGACGTTACGAATTCGAAGGCAACGCCAAGATTGCCGCAGAGACACAGAGAACTGCGAAAGCTTTAACGCAGAGTTCACACAGAAAAACTGAAGCGAGACGCAAAGCCAAGACTGGCTGTGCCAGGCTATTCCTGGGTTTCGTCGTGTTCGGCTTTGGCGCAGGGCTTGTCGGGGACTTGGATTGCTTCGCGGGGAAGGGTGCGATCGGGTGCGGCGCGGAGGTATTGGACTGGCCAGGTTACCGGGAAGCCCAGGTCGCGGGCAATTGCCAAGGGCCAATACGGCTGACGCAAGAATTCGCGGGCCAGGATTACGACGTCGGCTTTGTCGCCGTTCAGGATGGCGTCGGCTTGGCTGGCGTTGGTGATCATGCCGACGGCGCCGGTGAGGATCCCGGTGCGTTGGCGGATTTGATCGGCGAAAGGAACCTGGAAGCCGGGAGCGACGGGAATTTGCGCGTTGGGGACCATGCCGCCGGAGGAGCAGTCAATCAGGTCCACGCCGAGCGGGCCGAGAAGTTCGGCTAGGGCCACGGATTGTTCGATGTCCCAGCCGCCGGGTACCCAATCGCTGGCAGAGATGCGTACGAAGAGCGGGTAGCAAACGGGCCAGACGCGGCGGACGGCGGTGACGACTTCGAGGAGGAGGCGCGTGCGATATTCGAAGGAGCCACCGTAGGAATCGGTGCGGTGATTGGCGAGCGGCGAGAGGAATTCGTGGAGCAGGTAGCCGTGCGCGGAATGGATTTCGATCACTTGAAAACCGGCTTGCGATGCGCGCGTGGCGGCAGCGGTGAAATCTTTGATGACTTTTTGAATTCCGGCGGCATCGAGCGCGGCGGGCTGTGCGTAGGTGTCGGAAAAACCGATGGCGCTGGGGGCGACGGGTTTCCAGCCGCCTTCGGATTCGGGGATGAAACCGCCCGAGTGCCAGGGCGGAGGCGTGCTGGCTTTCCGACCGGCGTGGGCCAACTGAATGCCGGGCACGGTTCCTTGCGAGAGCAGAAAGCGGGTGATGCGGGAGAGGAAGGCGATGTGATCGTCCTTCCAGATGCCGAGATCTTGCGGGCTGATGCGGCCTTCGGGGGAGACGGCGCAGGCTTCGGTGAAGATTAGTGAGGCACCGCCTACGGCGCGGCTGCCTAGATGGACTAAGTGCCAGTCGCTTGCGAAGCCGTCGGTGCTGGAGTATTGGCACATGGGGGAGACTACGATGCGGTTGCGGAGGAGGATGTCGCGAATTTGCAAAGGGTCGAATAGGTTCATGGGGGATTGGATGTTGCGTGCGGGGAAAAGTGGCAGGAGATGCGGGGTGCGGAATTCAAGGCAACGGTCGAGGTATGCAGCAGCGGCGCAGAGAAAGCGGGAGAGATCCTTCGGCCGGCTTGAGGCAAAGGCGCCGGCCTCAGGATGACGATGCTCGTCGCATCGTCAGAAGCGGAAGACTACGCCCGCGTGAGCTGTGGGGCTGAATTGGTGGGTGTTGAAGTAGTTCGTGCACATGGCGTCCGCGCCGAAACGCAGGGCCCAGCGCGGTTTGAAGGGCAGGTCCACGCCACCGCCCAGCTCGTAGGCGAAGGCGTGCTGATTGCCGGCGGGCGTCTGCGGCGTGAAGTGCGAATAACCGACCAGGGCATGCGCCCAGAGTTCGACCCCTTTGCGCGCGGACCAGCGGAAGCGCGGACCGCCGCCGCCGAACAGGAACCAAGAGCTGACGTTGTCTTGAGTTGCGTGGGTCGCGGCGAATTCGCCATCCAGGCCGAACCAATCCTTCCAGTAGTAAACCACGCTGTAGTTGAAACCGTTCATGTTCGGGGTGATGCTGGGCAATTCATAGAAACGTAGAAACGTGTAACCGCCGTAGAGCTGCCAGGCATAATTTTCGAAGACGCTGGTGACATCTTGCGGAGGCGCGGCGGGCGCAGGTATCAGTGAAAGTGAAAGTGGCGTTGAGGGAGCCAAGGCGCCTGGCGGCGTATTTGCCGGGGCCGCGGAGAAAGGAGTAAGCGAAATGGTAGGAGCATTTGCCGCGAAGTCAGGCGTTGCGGGTACGGCAAAATAGGAGGCAGGCAACAAACCGGAATTGGAGGTGGTGCTTTGTGCGCCGGCGCTAAGGGATAGAAGCAGGACGAGTCCTAATAGGATAGAAAGATATCGCATGGCGAATTTCCCCCAGATGACAGAAAAGCGTCAAAGGTACCCCCATAATTTGACCGAGAAGGGGTGCTCGTGTCCACACTAAATTGGCGAGAGGGGCGAAGATGTAAGCAAATGGAGGCATAACATATGTGAGATTTCTCTAACGTGCCGGGGAGAGGCCGAGCGACCGGGGTGGGCGGCGCTGAGAAACAAGGAGGCCTGTGGTGCTAATGTTATAAAGCTGGACTGCGGGTGGGATTTTTTGACATGGCGGGAGGAGGCTGGGAGATCTTTGTGGCCTTGAAGATTTTATTTTTACTAGGATTTGCGTTGTGCGCGAGCGGATTGGTGTCTCCGGCGGTGGCGCTGGCGCTGGGACTGATTTTTGGATTGGGATTTCCGCATCCGTGGCAGATGGAAGCGCGGACGGCGACGAGATATTTGCTACAGGCATCGGTGGTAGGGTTGGGATTCGGGATGAATCTGCAGGAAGTATTGCGCGCGGGGCGTAGCGGATTTGTGTACACGGCGGCGAGCATTGCGTTCGCGTTGGGGGCGGGATTGCTGGCGGGGCGAATGCTGGGGGTGAACAAGACGGCATCTATTTTGATCACGGTGGGGACGGCGATTTGCGGAGGGAGCGCAATTGCGGCGGTGGCGCCGATTATTCGTGCGGATCAAGAGGAGACGGCGGTTTCGCTGGGGACGATTTTTATTTTGAATGCGATTGCGCTGTTGATATTTCCGCCGCTGGGATGGCTGCTGCATTTGTCGCAACAACAATTTGGATTGTGGGCGGCGCTGGCGATACATGACACGAGTTCGGTGGTCGGGGCGACGGCGCGTTACGGGGCGGTGGCTTTGGTGGTAGGGACTACGGTGAAATTGACGCGGGCTTTGTGGATCGTGCCAGTGGCGGTGGGCGCGGCGGTGATGAAGCGGTCGGACAGCCAGATACAGTGGCCGTGGTTTATTGCGCTTTTTTGTTTGGCGGCGGTGGCGAATACGTATGTCTCGCGAGGTGCGGCGGCGTGGCATGTGTTGAGCGTGATGGGGAAATTGGGATTGACGACGACGCTTTATTTGATTGGGACGGGGATTTCACGGGCCACAGTGCGGCAGGTGGGGGTGCGGCCGATGTTGCAGGGGGTGATTTTGTGGATTTTGGTGGGGGTTACCTCGCTGTGGTTGATACATGCGGGTTGGATTTCGCTTTAGCGGGGGGCGTTAGTGCGTCGGCAGTGGCACGGCCAACGGCGATGGCGGTCTGAAGACCGCCGCTACAGATTCAACGATATCTGCGACGGCGCGTGGCTGGCTTCGCGTACTGACGCAAAACTTAGTCGCCGGTTTCGGGGGTTGCTGTTGGGGGTGCGGGGACGCGGTTCGGCAGGAACGTGGAGTAGAGGGCTACTACGGCGACGATAATATTGGCGACCACTACTGGTTTGGAGTTGATGAGAATGCCGTAGGTCAACCAGACGACGGCGCCGAGGGCCTGCATGATGCGGAGCGTCTTGTGATTGCGGAAAAAATAGGACGCGGTGACGAGGGCAGTGGCGAGCCAGCCGATTGAGCTGATCATTGTTATAAACCATCTCCTGAGCTGGTTTCGACGGGCTCTGCAATCGCGGGGCGGAGAGTGAGCCAGTCGGTGCGGACTTTATCCCATTCCTGAATTAGAAAACCGTAGGATTCCAGGAAGGTGCGGATTTGCGCGCGGCTTTTGCCAACAATTCTTTCCAGAATGGGGACGAGGACGCCGAGCGCGCTGGTGCTGAGGATGGTGCGCTGGGCGATGTGGGAGACGTGTTTGGTTTCGGAGACGGCGATGGTGAAGCCGTCGCGGGCGTTGATGTGCAGCATGACGTGAATGTCGGAACTGCCGTCGCCGGCGTAGATGACGTGATCGGGGCCGATTTTCATTCTGGCTTGGAGTTCGTCGAGGAAGGCGACTTTGCCGTAGCCGGCGGTAGCGCGCACGATGGTGTCAATTTCTCCGGTGCTTTTGTATTTGAATTCCGTGCCGTGGATGCGATCGGGCGGCAGGATTCCTTCGAGCGCTGATTGGATTACTTCGACGGGGGCGGCGGAGAGAACGTAGAAATCGAAGTGATAGCCCTGGATGCCGTGGTCGAGAATTTCGTTGAGCAGGCCGATATTGGCTTTCAGGCGGATTTCCTTTCCGACCTGAATTAGATGTTCTTTGCGGACGCGCGAGCGAAATTCCGGATCGTGGAGGAGGAGATAGGCTAGCTCGGCGCCCTGCTGGACGAGGTTGAGTTTGGCCATGCCTTCAGCTTTGCGTTCGAATTCGGCGGTGGGGATTCCTACGATTTCGCTTAGGACGTAGCCGGAATCGTTGAACGTGAGAGTCTGGTCGAAATCGCTGACGAATAAATAGGATTTTAGTGCGGCATCGCTCATGAAAGTAATTTGCCTCCTGCTGACTTTCGGCTGACTTTGCTGGTTGCTATTACACTATTTTACATCAGTTTGATGCGGTGAAGGTCGTGGTGGGGGCATGGATGGAACACATCAGTAAGATGAATTTGCTTCGCGGCGCGATTTTTCAGCGCGGGATTTCGAGAAGCAGCGCGATTCCCTGCCCTCCGCCGATGCAGGCTGAGGCGATGCCGTAGCGCAGATTGGAGCGACGGAGTTCGCGTGAGAGCGTGACTGCGAGACGAATGCCGGTGGCGGCCAGGGGATGGCCGATGGCGATGGCTCCGCCGTTGACGTTGAGCTTGCTGCGATCGAGATTTAGCGCGCGTTCGACGCCGATGAGCTGCGCGCCGAAGGCTTCGTTGATTTCGAAGCGGTCGATGGCGTCGAGTGGGAGGCCGACGCCTTCGAGAAGTTTGCGGATCGCGGGCGCGGGAGCAATGCTCATGATTTCGGGGGGCACGCCTACCGTAGCTACGGCGGCGATGCGGGCTAGCGGTTGGATGTTGTGCGATTTTGCGTATGCGCCGGAGCCGACGAGGGCGGCGGCAGCGCCGTCCACGATGGCGGAACTGTTGCCGCCGGTTTGGACGCCGCCGAATGCGGGGCGGATTTTGGAGAGGACTTCGTAGGATGAGGGGCGGATGTGGGTGTCGGCGGCTAGGGATTCGATTTTGCTGGAGAGTTGGATGCCGCGCGAATTGTAACCTTCGAGTTCGAACTTTTCGGTGATCAGCGGAGTGATTTCGCCGGATAGGAAGCAGGCTTTTTGCGCGGCTAGAGCGCGAGAGAAACTCAATTCGGCAAAGCGGTCCACTTCTTCTCGCGTGATTTTATATTTGACGGCTGTGTTTTCCGCAGTTTGGCCCATGGTGATTCCGGGCGCGGGATCTAGCAGCGCTTCCCAGAGGAAATCTTTGAATTCGACCTGGCCCATTCGGAAACCGCCGCGATGGGTGTAGGCAGCGATGGGATTGCGGCTCATGGATTCGGCGCCGACGCAGAGACCGAGCTCGATTTTTTTCAGGGTGATGGCATCGGCGGCTTGGCTGATGGCTTCGATGCCGGTGCCGCAGACCCGTTGGACGAGAAGCGCGGGGCGATCGAGAGGAACGCCAGAATAGAGGCCGATGTGGCGGGGGAGGACATAGGCGTCGAAGCTGGCTTGGGCTACGCTGCCGGCGATTACGGCGCCGACGTCTTGGGCTGGGATTTTCGTGCGAGCGAAGAGGGCGCGGGCGGATTTGATGCCTAGGTCGGTGGGGGAGACGAGGCCTAGGGCCGTGTTGTAGTCAATGAAGGGCGTGCGGATACCGTCTAGGAGATGGACGTCGTTGTAGGCAATGAAGAAGCCGCCGTTTGTTGAGATGGGATTGGGCATGAGTTAGTTCTCCTTAATATTTTTGACGCGCAGAATGCGTGAAGACAATTGCGGCGCGTAGAGTTCTGCGACGATTGCAGCGCGGCGATCGAGGACAGCGCGCTGATTGAGCGAGCCTTTGTCGGTGATTTCTCCGGCGTCGAGTGAGGGCACCTCTTCTGCGATTATGGCGCGGGTGACGCGATTCGAGCTGCCCGTGGAATTCGCGGCGCACGTTTCGAGCAATTGTTGGAAGTGGGCGCGGATTTGCGGATGCGAAAAAATGTCCGCGGCTGATGCCTCACAGTTGAGTTGCGGGCAGAGCGCGCGGCAGGCGTCGGCATCGGCGAAAATCAACATGCCGATGTCGTCGCGGTCGTGGCCGGTGATGACTACGTCGCGAACGTATGGGGCGAAGTGGCTGAGGATGCGCGAGCGCAGCGGGCCTACGCTGGCCCATGTGCCGCTCGCTAGTTTGAAATCCTCCGAGAAGCGGCCGTCGAAGAGGAAGCCTTTGTTGACGTCGGCGGGATCGACGAATTTTAGTGCATCGCCGAAATTGTAGAAGCCGTCTTCATCGAAGGCTTGCGCGGTTAGTTCCGGCTGACGCCAGTAGCCGGGAGTGATGTTGGGGCCGCGCACGCGGGCTTCCAGTTTTGCGCCGCGGGGGACGAGTTTGGCTTCGACGCCGGGTATTGGGATGCCGATCACGCCTGCTTGGTCCGTTTCCCAGGTAGTTTGAATTGCCATGGGAGCGGTTTCCGTGGAACCTAGGCCGGTGACCATGATGATGCGCTCGCCGCAGGTTTGCAGGGCGAGGTCGCGATAGGCGTCCCAGACTGGTTGCGAAAGGCCGGCACCGGCGTAGAACAGGAGGCGCAGATGGCGGAAGAAATTTTCGCGCAATTGCTGATCGCAGCGCAGGGCTGGGAGCAAGTCTTCGTAGCCTTTGGGGACGTTGAAATAAACGGTGGGGGAAATTTCGCGCAGGTTGCGGATGGTTTCGGCGATTAGGGAGGGGCCGGGCTTGCCATCATCTATATAGAAGCTGCCGCCGTTGTAGAGAGCGATGCCAGTATTGTGATTTCCGCCGAAAGTGTGGTTCCAGGGGAGCCAGTCGAGGAGGACGGGGGGCTCGTCCTGCAGGAAACAGAAAACTTGCGCGATCATTTGTTGATTGCAGCAGAGCATGCGGTGGGTGTTGATGACGCCTTTGGGCATGCCGGTGGAACCGGAGGTGAAGAGGATTTTTGCTACGGCGTCGGGCTGGATTCTTGTGTGTGCGGATTCGACGGCGGGAGTTGGTTTCGTCGCAGCGAGCTCGCCGAAGGGAGTTGTTTTTCTGTTTGGCGGTGGCGCGGTGGTGACTGCGACTTCTGTGGTGGGCGGGACAATTTTTTCGAGCGCGCTGGCGTAGCGTTCGCCGTGCGAGATGAAGACCAGGCCGGGAGTGAGGAGGCCTAGGGTGTGGCAGAGTTTGCCGAAATCGCGGGAGACGAGGGAATAGACTGGGGAAATGTGGGCGGTGGGTATGCCGACGTGCTGGCCGGCGAGCATCAGTAGGAAATGCTCGAGATCGTTTTCGGAGAGGATGGCTACGGGGCGGTCTTCGGAGAGACCGCGATCGAGGAGGGCTTGGCCGATGTTGGTGACGGCTCGCAGAACTTGGGCGTAGGTGAGTTTGCGCCATTCGCCGTCGGCTTCCCTTTTGGCTATGCAGATTTTGTTTGGCGATAATTCCGCCCAATGCGTGAGGCGATCGGTCAGGACTTGCGGGTAGGGACCCAGCGGTTCGTCGGAGCGAACGAGGATCGAGCCGTCGGCGAGAGGATGCGCAGTGGCGCCGGAAGTGCGGAGGCGCACGGGACGGACGCGATCGTTGATTTGGGGCTTAGTGGTCATTTCATTTTACTTCACTGCACTTCGCTGCGTGAAAGCCGGATTACGGATTTCTAGAGTTTAGCGACGAATTGCCTCCCCTACTTTTGCCAGCAGCTTGATGTCCGTTGATGCAGGAACATCTGCGGTCGTTGTGACGAGCACGGGCCGCAACCCGATCATTATAGTATGAAGCCACTGTACGGCATTTTCCGTGGTTGATGCTGCACCGGGCTGGAATGCCGCCTGGGGCAGGGCGACGCCGATATTCGCGTGGCCTGACGGAGGAGCGATTTCCGCTGCGCTGGTTGCCGACGCGGCTAGTGCTGGACACAGGGTGCAACCCCAGTTGCGCGCGAAGACTACTTCTCTGTTTGCGGCGAAGGAAATCTCGTCGCTGAACAGGAGAAGAGGGAGCGCTTCGTAAAAGCGGATGATGTTGAAGGCGGGCGCTAGCGATGCGGCCCAGGCATCGCAGTGTTCGGCGGAAAGCGAGGGGAAGATATTTTCCTGGATGAAGATTACGTTTGCGCCGGCTGCTACAAATTTGGCGGCGATCTGGGTGATAGTCGCGGCGGCTAATTCGAGCGCAGCGTCGGAGAAATCTTCGCGTGGCGGGGCGTCTGCTGAACGCAAATCGAGGAGATGCGCAGCTAGGGTGAATGGGCCGGTGACGCCGGCGCATAGCAGGGGTTCATCGCGCATCAGTAATTTTAGGCGCTGGATCACTTCGACCGCGACGGTGACGCGTGGGCTCTTCGCGGCGTCTTCGGGCGAACGCAGATTTTCGGGGAGTTCACCTATTTCGGTGCGCTGCGGCCATTGGAGCGTTGGTGGCCGGGCTTCTGTCGCATATTGCAGGGTGGCGCCCAGCGCTTCGGCTTCGAGATAGGGATCGAAGTAGCAGGCTACGCCGTCGGAGCGGAGGTGCGTGCGGATTTGGCGGAGGGAATTTGTGATTTTTGTGACATTGGTGAGGAATGCTGGAAGCTTTAGATTTTCTACTTTCGCGCCTAGCGAAAATACTATGGGCAGGAACAGCGGGCGGGGCGGCGGAGTGCCCTGCAGCAGCCCTTTGACGATCTGACGCGGAGTTGCGATTCCGTTCATCGCGAGCGCGTTACGGTCGGAAGCATGGTCCGGTGGATTTGGCGTCGGGCCATGTGCCGTACCACTGCAAGATTTCTTTGGGTGGACTGAGCTTGCCCCAGTTCTGCTGGAACTCGTCGTAGGATTTGCCGCGGCCCAGGCGAGCGCGGCGCTCTTCGTCGCGAAGCTGTTTGGTTTTTTCGGGATCGAGTTTGCGGCGGACGGGATCATAGGCGATGCGATAAATATTTTGCGCGGTGGCGTCTGAGATTATTTTTTTCTTCACGTCTTCAAGAATCTCGAGCGGGTCGCGTTCGAGGGGGTCGCCGTAGCCGGGGCCGCCGCCGCTGAAGCCGAAGAGCACGTCGCCTTCGTCATAAACTTTGGGGGTGCGCGCGATCAATTCCATATTCCAATTTCCCTGGATGGTGTGATTTTCGAGGATGGTGCGGAAATCCATGGTGAGCGCGGGATTGGCGTCGGCCATTTGTTTCAGGAGATCTGCTTTGCGAATGCTGATGCCGGGGATGGGCGAGGAGGCGTATCCACCGAATAATGGCTGGCCTAGGGGGACTTTGCTGCCGTTGCCCATGCACATGGAAACTAGTTCGGGGACTTTGTGAATCATCCAGTGCTGGACCCCGCCGGAACCGCCGCGATGCAGGCCGGGGCCGCTAGAATCTTTCCAGTGCTGGGAGAGCGTGACGGTGACGGGGAGTTCGCTTTCGACTTGCTCGGAATCGGGAGCGCGGCCGAACGCGCACCAGGCGAAACCGTAGGCGTCCATGCCGTCTTGGCCGGAGCGGCCGCCTTGGCCTTGCGTGTTCAGCGAGAACGAGAGGACGTCTGAGACGGCTAGATTCCATTGCGAGTGGCCGGCGCAGATTTGCGAAGTGTGCTGGCTGCCAGGTGCGGCGGTGACTTGTTTCCAGAGGGCAGCGCTGGAGAACATCATTTTGGCGAAGGCGTTGTGCGTGGCGTTGCGGCATTGCATGCCGATGAAGACGCAGCAGCTGGTGGCGGCCATTTTGTCTGGATTGAGGATGATGCCTTCGGGGAAAACGAAATCTATGGCGGCGAAGGTGGAGCTGGCGATGGGCAGGTCGTGGAAAATATATTCGTACATGAAATTGGCGATGTGGCCGACGACGGCTTGGGGATGGACGTTGTAGGACGACGGGTTTTCGGGAGAGCTGCCGGCGAAATCGAAAACGATGCCGCCGTCTTTTTTGGTGAGGGTCAGGTTGCAGGCGCGGACGAGGGCGGGGGTCCAGCCGATGGCGTCGTTGAAAACTACGGCGCGGAATTTGCCGTCGGGGAGAGATTTGATTTTCTTGCGCGCGCCGGCTTCGGCGGTTTCGCACATTTTGCGCATGAGGCCGACGACGAAATCGGGGCCGCGTTTTTCGGCTAGTTCCAGGACGCGGACACGGACGCGGTCGGCGGTGGTGCAGCGGGCGCGCAGATCGGAGATGAACATGGCGGGGGCGCGAAGGCCGTAGACGGTGTAGAACTCGAGGAAGTCCTGGCGGATTTCGAAATTTTCGCCGATTTTTATGGGTGGAAGGTTCAAGCCTTCTTCGAAGCGGGATTTGGCGCTGACGGGCATGCCCCCGGGCTCGATGGCGCCGGTTTCGGTGGTGTGCAACGCGGCGGAGCCCCAGGCTAGGAGCTGGCCTTTGTAGAAGATGGGCATTAGCGCGACTTGGTCGGGGTTGTGGATGCCGCCGTAGAGGGCGTCGTTGGTGTACCAGATGTCTCCGTCGCGGATGCCGGGATTTTTTTCGTAGTATTTCAGGATGAATTTTATGACGATGGGCTGGATGATGGCGTGGAGGTAGGTGCCGCAGGAGGCGTTGATGAGATCGCCGCCGGCGGTGAAGAGCGCGACCATGGAATCGCCGGAGACGCCGAAATAGCTGCGCGAGGAGCGGATGAAAACTTCCATGGCTTCGTCAAGGATGTCGTTGGTGATTTGCACGCCGATTTCGTAGTCGCCTTGGGGAATTTTCGCGGCGGAGTCTTTTTCGTAGGGCGTGGCGGGGGCGGGTTTTAGCCAGGCTAGTTTTTCGGCGAGAGTTGGGATGGGCATGTGTGTCTCCTTGTTAGCGTCAACGGCAAAAGCTAAGTCAAAGGCGCCCGCCTGAAGGCGGCCGCTAGAAATTCAAACGCTAATAGCCGGCGAGACGCCGGCGCCACGAACTTCGGGCGCCGGATCATTTGCTCTCCAGGATGCCCAGGCCGCGGTTGTTGATTGTGAAATGGAGCGCTGGGGGGACTACCAGCGTGGTGTATTCACCTTCGACGATGGCGGGGCCTTCGATTACGTTTCCGGGGCGTAGCGATTCGTATGTGTAGATTGGCGTGGGCCGAAAATCTTTTGCTGGCGGCCAGTACACCGGGCGTTCGGCTTTGCGGGCTGCTGCTGGGCTGGGGCCTTCTAGCGCTAGCTTGGGCAGCTCGATTTTTTTTGTGGGGACGATCGCTTTCAGGATGAAACTTTCGATGAAGATGCCGCCCTCGGGATTTACAACGAAGGGGCTGAAGGCTTCGCTGAATTCTTTGTTGAACGCGTCGCAGATGGCGCGGACGTGTTGTGTGGAGTGAACGGCCAGGAGCGGGGAGAGAGCGCGCTTCACGTGGAATTGGCCGCCGTAGAGCATGTCTAATTCCAGGACGAAGGATGCGTCATTTAGATTCAGGCCATCGCCAGTTAGATCGCGGCGGGCTTGTTCGATCAGGGTTTCGACTGTTTCGTTGAAGACTGTGAATTCGTCTGTGATTTTCTGGGTGCGCGGCTCCATTAGCGTGAGTTTTTTGGAGACTTCGTACACGTGCATGATGTCCATGGTGGAGGAGCCAAACGCGCAGAAGACTGGAGAAAATGCGAAGGTGACGGCTTTGGGGATATCGGCTTTGTAGCCTTCGGCGTGGGTGGGGCCGGCCCCGCCGCCGACGAAGAGGATGAAATCTTCGGGGCTGTGGCCGCGGAGATGGACTTCTTTCATGATGGCGGAAGCCATGTTGCCGTTGACGATTTTGCGGATGATGACGGCGGCTTCTTCTACGCCGATGTTGAGGGGCTTGGCGATTTTCTCGCGGACGGCGTTGATGGCGCGATTTTTATCGAGGCGCATTTTTCCACCGAAATAATATTCGGGGTTCAGGTAGCCGAGGACTACGTCTGCATCTGTGACTGTGGTTTCGGTGCCGCCTAGATTGAAACAGGCGGGGCCGGGAATGGAGCCGGCGCTGCGCGGGCCTACTTGTACGCGATTTTCTAAGAGTTTGTTGACGTAGGCTATGGACCCACCGCCGGCGCCGATGGAAAGAGTTTTGATCATGGTGATGCCGACCATCCAGCGGTCGATGATCGGGCGAAAATCGTAACTGCGGACGCTGTCTTTGACTACCAGGCCTACGTCGAAGCTGGTGCCGCCCATGTCCGTCATGACGACATTTTGGTAGCCGAGAATTTTTGCTACGTGATGGGCGCCCATTAGGCCGGAGACGGGGCCGCTGTTGAAGGTGCGGCTGGCTGCGGTGCGGAAGACTTCGGCGATGCCGCCGGAGCTTTGAATCATTAATAGGGGCTTGGAGTAACCCTTTTCGCGGAGCTTGTCCCACATGGCGGAAAGTTCGATTTGCATGGAGCGTTGTAGGTAGGCGTCGAGGATGGCAGCCATGGTGCGTTCGTATTCGCCGAGCTTGCCGACAACTTGTCCGGCGAGGACTACGGGCAGGTAGCCGATGTGAAACTCTTTGTACTCGTCGCGGATGATTTCTTTTACGCCGCGTTCGTTCGCGGGATTCAGGAAACCCCAGAGGAGGGCGACTACGAAACCGCGAGCGCCTCGGCTGGTTAGGTAGCGGACTTTTTCGCGGACGTCGTTTTCATCTAGCGGGCGGATGATCTGGCCGCGGGAATCCACGCGTTCCTTTACGCCGACGATCATGTCGCGGGGGACGAGCGGGTCGGGTTTATTTTGGACCGCTAGGTTGCGGCGTTCGGAAACGCGGGTGCCGTCAATCCATTGGGCGCCGCGGCCCAGTAGGACCACGTCTTCGTGGCCTTCGGTGGTGATTAGGCCCAGGCGGGGGCCTTTTTTTTCGATTAGGCGATTTAGGGCGATGGTGGTGCTGTAGCGGATCATTTCGATCGCGGGCAACAGATCTTCGATTTTCATGCCTAGGGCGGCGGCGCCGTCTTCGATTACGCGGGTGAAGCAGACGGAGAGGTCGTAGGGAGTCGTGGGCGACTTTTTGATCAGGGCCTTGCCGTTGAAATTCAGGACTAAGTCGGTGAAGGTGCCGCCGACGTCGATGTCGATGGAGTTCATTCGGTGGCCTCCAGGCGCTGGTCGCGGATTGTGAATTCGCCTTTTTGCAGGCGTTCTTTCAGGCGTGGGACGTCAATTTCGATGTCGTGGGTGACGGGGTGGCCGGGTGGGAGGTATTCGGTTTCGACTTGGGTGCCGCAGCCGGGGCAGTAGAATTCGACGATGCGGACCCAGAGTGGGTCGGGCGCGAAATTAAATGCGCCGGTGACTAGCGGCGGATGAATTTCGCGGGGGTCGCGGTCGTGGACCAGGCAGCCTTTTTTGTAATTTTCGCTTGCGGGGCCGAGTTGGCGATTGCAGCGGTTGCAGGTCCATTGTTCGGCGTCGAGGTCGAGGTCGAGATATTCGGTGATGCGGAGGCGATTTTTATATTGTGTGGGTGTGGTCATCGTTTCTCCGACGAGCGGGTCAGGGCGGCGTTGCCGAAGCGGTCCATGGTTAGTTGCCAGTTTTCTGGGACGAAGTAGGTGGTGTTTACGTCTTCGAGGATAGCGCTGCCTTTTACTTGATTGCCTGGTTGCAGGGCTTCGAAATTGTAGATTTGGGCTTCGCCGATGTGGCTGCCCCACGTGACTTTGCGCGTGCCTTTTAGGGCGTGAGAGGAATCCGGAGATTGTAGCTTGCGTTCGACGAGGTGCGGCTCGGGAATTTGTTTTTTTACTGAGACGCGGAGGAGTTCTAGCGAAATTGGGGCGTCGTGTGTGGTCGCGGAATTGCCTAGAGCTTTTGCTAGCGCGGAATGCAGATCTTTTTCGCTACGCAGCGAGGATTCGGAACACGAGATCGCGACGGAGTTGCGGCCGTTGCGCGCGGCGTCGAGTTCGCAGGTGTACGTGATTCCTTCGGGACGAATGCCTTCGCCTAGCAGATCCTTCACGCCTTCGGCTTTCATCTCTTCAAGCATTTGGCGGATGTGGGCGACGCCGGTGTCGTTGAGCGGGACGCCGGCTAGCGAGCCTTCGTATAGGTGAGAGATATCGGAGACGGAGGAACCGAAGGCGCTGAACACGGAGCCGAGCGAAAATAATTGCACGCGATGGAGACCGGCTTTTTCTGCTACGCCACAGGCGAAGAGGCTGCCATTGCCACCGTAGGCGAAGAGGATGGAGTTTGCGAGGTCTTCGCGCAGAGATTTTTTCGCGGCGAGAATCATGGCGGCTACCGATTCGAAGGCGCGGCTGATGATGATGCGGCAGGCTTCTTCGGTGGAGACGTTGAGTGGCTTGGCTACGGAGTCGGCGATGGTTTTGCGGGCTAGCTCCAGGTCAATTGATTTGGTGCCGCCGAGAAAATATTCTGGATTGATCAGGCCTGCCGTGACGAACGCGTCGGTGAGCGTGGGTTGATCGCCGCCTAGGCCGTAGCAGGCTGGTCCGGGATAGGAGCCCGTGCTTTCGGGGCCCAGCTGAACGTCCGGTTTGGTTGAGTGCGCTGCGGGCTTGACGATGCTGCCGCCGCCGAGCGCCACGGAATGCAAATCGGGCAGCGAGATGGAGACGGGGATGCCGAAAAAATCGGAGGGTTTGCGATAAATTGGTTCGCCGTTGCGGAGGACGCTGACTTTGGCTGTCGTGCCGCCGATGTCCATGGCTAGCACGTCGTTGAAGCCGTAGGCTTTCGCGAAGTAGGCGCTGGCGTGGATGCCCAGGATTGGGCCGGACTCGATGGTGTCTATCGCTTTGGTCTTGGCGATTCCGGCTACGCCGCCATTGATGTGGCTGACGAGAAATGTGCCGGTATATCCGGCGGATTCGCGGAGCTCGTCTTCGGCTTTGAAGAGAGTGGCAGCTAGCGCGCCGTGGGTGTAGGTATTGATGAGGGCGGAATAGGTGCGGGTGCGATCTTCGGCGGATTTGGAGATGTCGCTGCCGGCGAGGACGGGGACGGAGCCGAGGAAATGATCGGGATATTGCTGGTCGATGATGCGTTTGATGGAAATTTCGCGGCGGGGATCGCGATGGGAGTCTTGCAGGCTGACGCAGATGCGACGGACACCGCTTTCGAGAAGTTTGCGCGCAGCGTTCATGATTTCGAGTTCGTCGGCGGAGGGGCTGAGGCCGATCACGTCGTGCTGGGAGATTAGGCGATCGACGACGCTGCTGCGGGGTTCGGGGCCGTAGAGGTCGAGTTCGTGACCTTGGGAGACGAGCAGGCCGATGCGAGGGCCGCGGGATTCGGCCAGGACGTTGGAAGTGATGGTGGTGGACCAGCGGATCAGTTCGACGTGTTCGAGAAATTCTTTGGTGTCTGGGAAATTTAGTTTTGCGGCTGCTTGCGCGAGGCAGTCGAAGAGGCAGACGGTCAGGTCGTGCGGAGTGGTGTCCACTTTGACGCAGAAGGATCCGTCTGCGCTGGTGAAGAGCGCGTCTGTTAGGGTTCCGCCGACGTCAATATCTACAGTCCACACGCGAACCTCACGCGGATTGCAATTTCAGATTTTTCAGCAACTCGGTCGAACGCATTGTCCATCCGAAAAATGATTCCACGTTGAATAGGGTGGCTTCTTGCTGCTTCGCGTCTCCTGCGGGCATCGCGCCATCAGCGAGAAGGATCGGCCAATAATTCAGGAAGAAGGCGTCGCGGAGCGTGGATTCGACGCAGACGTTGGTGGCGATGCCTGCGAAGAAGAGGAATTTGATTCCGCGCGTGCGGAGCAAGGAATCGAGAGTAGTGCCGGCGAAACCGCTGTACCGCGTCTTTACCACGACGAAGTCGTTGGGCTGGGGCGCGAGTTCGTCCACGATGGCGAAATCCCAGGTGCCTTCGGTGAGGATTTTTCCTTTTAGTTCGGGGCGCGCGTGCATCAGGCACATGGCGAGTTCCTTGCGCGGATTGGGAGAGTCGGGGCCGCCGCTATTGCTGAGATCGGGTTTGTAGCCCATCTGGAGGTAGACGATGGGAATTTGTACGGCGCGGGCGGCTTCGAGCACGGTGCGGATGGCGTGGATGACTTGCGGAGCGCCGGAAATGTCGAGGCCGGCGAGATCGAGCATGCCTCTGGGGCTGGCGAAGGCGTTCTGCATATCCACGACGAGGATGGCGGATTTGTGGAAGTCGATTTCGAGGGATTCGGGTTTGGCGTCGAGTGTCGGCATTGTCGGAGCCTATAACTTTCGAGCGTGGGTGGCCTCAAGCATTTTTTCCACCGCAGGTGGAAGGGACTCGCAGGTGATGGAGACGATGCGCGAACACGAACGTTACCAAAAAGTTCTCCTGAGGGACTGCGGGACGTAGAAAGTCACAATTTTCGATTCGTGTGATGCGAAAACCAGAGCAACGGCTGTCCGGTTCGATGAAGCCGAACCGGGCGCTACAACGACAACTGCAGTCAGTCGGCACTGCTGAGTTTGTGGCGAGCTGGGGCGCAGCAAGCAGCGCCACTGCCAATCAAAAACCAATTCAAATGCAACTTCAACGGCACCCAGCTAGAGCTGGCCGCTACAAATTCAACCGCAACGTCAAAGGCACCGTCAACCGCAACGTGCCGGGCGCGCGTTGCGATTAGAACGAAAACTTGGCCGCGAATTGGAACTGACGCGGATTTAGCATGGTTCTGGGACTGCCGAAGCTGGCGCTGGGCACCGGAGGAGCTGGTACGGGACCCAAGTTGAGCGGGCAGGTCGGTGGTCCGGTGCCGGTGTCAAACGCGATCGCCTGATTCTGAGCGGCGACGGTACCAGCGTCTTTATAGCGCTGTGGAATTGCGCTCGATCCGCAGAAGACGGCGGCGCCGTAGACGGAGGTGACTTCATCCACGTTGGGACGGTTCAGGACGTTGAATGCGTCCACCATCAGGTCGAGGCGGTAACGTTCTCGGAATTGGAAATAGCGGGAAACGCGTAGATCCCAGGCATAGAGGTCGTCGCCGTAGTAGCTGTTGCGCGGCGCGGTGCCGACGCGGTCGGTTACCGGGTTGGTATCGCCGTTGGCGTCGAAGCCGACGAAGAGAGTGAACGGGCGTGGGGTCTGCAGGGTGACGATATTGCTGAACGTGAAATTGCGCAGGAAGCTGTCCTTCGGGCCTTCAATGCTGAAGTTGGTGACGAAACGCTGGCGAACGTCCTGATTCGAATTGGCATATTCCAGAGGGCGGTCGTAGAGGTCCTGGGGCGTGCTGACGAAGGTGGTGAAAGTGCCATCGTCGAAAGTGTGCGACCAGGTGTAATTGGCGTTGAGGGTGAAAATTTTATTGAATCTCTCGGTCAACTGGAGAGTGAGGCCGTTGTAATTGGAATTGCCGGTGTTGTCTGTGTAATAGAGCAGGCCGGCATTGGGATACGCGGGGGTGCCGCTAGGGTTCACACCGTTGTAGAAGAAAGCCTTTCCAGCGGGCCATCCAGCTGGAGGAGCTTCTGGTGCGGGATTTCCCGGGACACCGCAACCCGGGGTTCCGGGAGTGACGCTGGGCACCAGAGTGCCAGCAGGGGCGCCGAACGGCGGGCAGACGTTGAGGTTTTCGGCGCGGACCAGGTGATGCGCCGAAACCCATAAATAGCCAGCGCTAACGGTGAGACCCCTGGCGAGTTCGCGGTCAATCTCCAGGTTAGCCTGCTCTGAGTAAGGGATCTGGCTGTTGTGTTGCACCATGCCCGCGCCTGCGGTGCAGGAAGGCGGACACTGACCGGTGATGAACTGGGCTGGGACTTGTCCGGTAGTGACTAATGTAGCGCCGGCTGTGTCCGGGAATCCAAGTGGCCCCGGAGTCATCTGGTTCAGAACCCAAGTTGCGGTGTTGGCGCCCTGGCGGATCCCGGGCAAGGTTTCACCGGGGATGATTACGGGCCGCTGCGGCTGGGTGATGAATAGGAAGGACAGGTTGTAGCGGTCATCGAAGATGCCGAAGCCGGTGCGGACGACCGTCTTACTGTTGGGCGACCAGGCCAGACCGACGCGCGGCTGGATGCCGTTGTAGTGCCCGTTAATTTGTTTGGAAAGGCCCGTTTCGAAATCATAGCGCAGACCGTAGTTGAGGGTGAGGGTGGGCGTTATGCGCCATTGATCCTGCGCGTAGAAGCCGTAGTAGGAGTGATTCAAAGTTTCCGAAAAGTTTATGGTTTCGCTGGGGATATATGCGTTCGCCCAGTTCGTGGGAATCGGCGGCGGAGTGGGGAGCTGGCCGTTGGGGGCCGGCTGCACGGTGCCTACCGGCGCGCCCCAGAAAACGATGGGAACGCCGTTCAACGGTTGATCGTTGTTGTTGGGCCCGAAAGGAGCGCCGGGTTGCGTGGGGAAGAACGGAGCGGTCGCCGTGGGGCACGGACCATCGGCGGGGTTGGAAGGAATGCCCGCGGTTGGGTTTACAAAGTTGGCGAAGTCCACCAGGCAATTCAGGCCGGGCATGACGATGCGCATGGGAGTGAAGCCAGGCCAGATGACGAAGTTGTTGATGTAGTTGAAATCGACGCCGAATTTCGCGACGTGATTTCCTTTGACCCAGGACAGGGCATCGGTGAGCTGAAAACGGCTTTCATAGATGGCATCGAGAACGCCGAAATTGTGGCCGAAGAGCAGAGTGTTCGGGATATCGAGGTTAGGCTGACCGGTAACGCCGGGGAAATTATAGTGACGGCGGGCATATTGCGCGAGGAAGGTATTGACGAGGTCGGGCTTCAAAGTAGTGGCCACATCGCCGACGAGCGATTGATCGCGCACGAAAAGATTGTGACCGCTGCTGGGTGCGCCGATGCCGCCGCCGTCGAGAGTGCTGCCGACGAGCTCATTCAAGTCGCGGCCGTCTTCGATGTTGTAGCGGAGGCTCAGGTGACTGTTCGCGTTCAGCTGGTAGTCAAGTTTGGCGATGCCGTAGTCATTGTCCTTGGTCTTCAAAACAGAATTTAGATATTGCAGGGGTGACAAGTTGCAAGTCGCCAGGGGCGTGGTGCAACCTTCCGGTGCAATTGCCAAAGCTGCTTTGGCGGAGTCTACCAAGCCTATATTTTGGTAGAGAACTTCAGGGAAGGTGGGAGATTCGGCGCGGCGCTGGCCTTCGTAATTGGTGAAAAAGAAAATTTTGTCTTTTTTGATGGGGCCGCCGACTGCGCCGCCGAATTGATTTTGCCGAAGGACGTACGGATCGGGCGCGGGCTGGAGGAGAGAGCGCGCGTCGGTGGCATTGTTCTGGAGGTAGTCGTAAATCGAGCCGTGGAGTTCGTTGGTGCCGGATTTGGTGACGATGTTGACGATGCCGCCGAGAGCGCGGCCATATTCGGCGCCGAAAGCGTTGTTGACTACGCGAAATTCCTGGACGGATTCCTGCGGCGGCGTCGCGCGCTGCGAGCCGGTGGCGGTGTTGACGTTGTCCGCGCCGTCTACGGTGATCATGTTGCTGAAGTCGCGCATGCCGGCAAAGGAGATGCGGGTGGTTTCAAATTCGGTGATGGTGGACTGCAAACTGCTGCGACCGGTGGCGACGCCCGCGGTTAGAAGCGCGAAATCGGTGAATTGGCGGCCGCTGATGGGGAGATCCTGAATCTGCTGGGTGTCAATTACCTGGCTGATTTCCGTTTTAGTGGGCTCGATGGGCGGGACTTCAGTGGTGACCACGACTTCTTCGCTTTGCGTGGCGACTCTGAGAGAGACGTCCACGTTGGCGGTCTGACCGACGGTGAGGACGATGCCCTTATCCACGGTGGTGGCGAATCCGGGGAAGGCGACGGTGAGTTCGTAGGTGTCGGGCGGCAAATTGGGAATGACATAGAGACCGGAATCATTGGAGGTAGTGCGATAGACCGCGTCGGTGGCGGTGTCGCGCAGGCTGACGGTGGCATTCTTCACGGCGCCGCCGCTAGCGTCGTGCACGAAGCCGCTCAATTGGGCGACGCTGAGCTGCGAAAAAGCGGGTCCGGTGCAATCGAAGAAAAGCGCGAAAACAAGGACCGCGAGCAGCGCTATGCGTGCGCCCATGGTTCCCCCCTTTAGCGGACAGGCATTGGTGAGGCGGATGGTCCGCGTCCACACCCTATATGGGCAGAACGTTTAACGCCGCAGTGTTGGTTTGTCAAGCCTTTAATCGAGCGCTTGTGCGAATATCGCCCCGCGGAGCAGGAATGGCGTCTTGACTTGCACGGCGCAAAGCAGTATCGAAGCGGCTGTGTGGGTCCGCGCGGGGTGCGGGCGTTGATCCGGAATTTCGGATTTCTTGTTTTTCCGCGATGGGATTGGGGCGCAAGTTGGCAGTGGCGGCGGGGTGCCGTTCGTTTTTTTTTGAGAAAAACATTGAGCATGGAAAAACATCATTTGCGGTCGGGGCTTTTTGGTTGGCTGGCGATTGTCTTTTGCGTGGTTGTGGCATTTTGCGGGGGTTGCGGGAAGCGCAGCGCGCAGGATGACAATACCGCAGGCGACGCGAAGGGGCCCTTGAACGAAGCGCGTTTGCTGGACGCGGATCGCGAGCCGGGAAACTGGATGCTGCACGGGCGGACTTACAACGAGCAGCGCTTCAGCCCTTTGAAACTGGTGAACGATAAAAACATCGGGGAGCTGGGGCTGACATGGTTCTACGATTTGGACACGCGGCGGGGGCAAGAGGCGACGCCGATCGTGGTGGACGGGGTGATGTATTTCACGACCGCGTGGAGCAAGGTTTTCGCGGTGAATGCGGCGACGGGCGCGCCTCTGTGGGCTTACGACCCAAAAGTAATTCCGGAGTGGGCGGTGAATGCTTGCTGCGATGTGGTGAATCGCGGCGTGGCGGTGTGGGGAGGCAAAGTATTTTTTGGGACACTGGACGGGCGCCTGATTGCGCTGGACGCGACGACGGGAAGGCGGGTGTGGGAGAAGCTGACGATTGACCGCAAGTTTCGTTACACGATTACTGGGGCGCCGCGGGTGGTGAAAGGCAAGGTAATCATCGGGAACGGCGGCGCGGAGATGGGCGTGCGCGGATACGTTTCGGCTTATGACGCGGAGACGGGGGAGCTGGCGTGGCGGTTCTACACGGTGCCGGGGGATCCCGCAAAACGGTTTGAGAATCCAATTTTGGCGAAGGCGGCGAAGACATGGACCGGAGAGTGGTGGAAATACGGCGGTGGCGGAACGGTGTGGGATTCAATTGTGTACGATCCGGAGCTTGATCTGCTTTTTATTGGAGTGGGGAATGGCGGACCGTGGAATCCGCGGATTCGCAGCCCGCACGGCGGCGATAATTTATTTACCTGCTCGATTGTGGCGCTGCGGCCGGAGACGGGTGAATACGTGTGGCACTACCAGGAAAATCCGGATGAGGCTTGGGACTACGATTCCGACGAGCAAATGATTTTGGCGGATTTGACGATTGAAGGTCGGGCGCGGCAAGTTTTGCTGCACGCGCCGAAGAACGGGATTTTTTATGTGCTGGATCGCGCGACAGGGTCGCTGATTTCGGCGGCGCCTTATACGCATATTACATGGGCCAGCGGAGTGGACATGAAAACTGGGCGGCCTGTGGAGACCGCGCTCGCGCGTTATCCGGGACGCAATTCGGAAGTGGTCATTCCCGGACCTTTGGGTGCGCATGGCTGGCAACCGATGTCTTTTAGCCCCGTGACGGGATTGGTTTACATTCCGATTCAGGATGTGGGATTTCCGTACAAGTCGGATGCGGATTTTCACGCGAAAAATTTGGGGTTCGATACGGGGACCGACTTCGCGGCTGCGGGGATGCCGCAAAATCCGCAGATTAAAAAAGCGATTATGAACAGCGTGAGGGGGCGGTTGGTGGCCTGGGATCCGATTCAGCAGAAGCAGGCGTGGGATGTGGATCGTCCTGAGGCGTGGAATAGCGGAGTGGTTTCTACGGCGGGCAATCTGGTGTTCGAGGGGACGGCGAAGGGAAATTTTGAAGCGTACCGGGCGGATACGGGCGTGGGGGTGTGGTCTTACGCAATACAGACTGGCGCGATTGCGGGGCCGATTTGTTACATGGTGAATGGCGAGGAGTATGTGGCGATTTTGGCGGGGTGGGGCGGAGTTTTTCCGTTGGCTGTGGGTGAGCCGGCTTTGAAATCGGGGCGCGTGCGGAATGTCTCGCGCATGTTGGCGTTCAAACTTGGCGGTAAGGCAGTGCTGCCTGCGCTGACAGAAATGGAACCGGAGGTTTTGCATCCGCCTGCGACCGTGGCTGATGCGGCTACGGTCCATCGGGGCGAGCAGTTGTATCAGAGATTTTGTGGGAATTGTCATGGTGATGTGGCGGTTAGCGGAGGAGTGTTGCCGGACCTGCGCTATTCGAGCACTTTGACGAATGATCAGTGGTTCAGCGTCGTGTTGGGCGGATTGTTGCGGGAGAACGGGATGGTTTCTTATGCGAAGGAGATTTCGCGGAGGGATGCGGCGGCGATTCGGGCTTATGTGATTTTTCGGGCGAATGAGAGCTTGAAGGACGCCGCAAGAAGCGACGGACGCGGGGACGGGCCCAAACCGTGATGGTCAGGAAATGCTAGTGGACGGCACGGTCGGTGGCGGACCAGTAGGGTATGCGAAGTTGTTTGCGGTCGATCTTGCCTGCAGGAGTTTTGGCGATTTCGGGGACGAATTCCACTGATTTCGGGGATTTCACGCCGCCTAGTTTTATTTTGCAGTGGTCGAGGATTTCCTGTTCTGTAACCGATTGGCCGGCGCGCAGAACTACTACGGCTTTCACTGCTTCGCCCCATTTGGGGTGCGGGACGCCGATCACGGCGCATTCGTGTACTTGCGGCAGAGCCATGATCGCTGCTTCCACTTCGGCGGAATAGACGTTGAAGCCGCCGGAAATTATCATGTCCTTCTTGCGATCAACGATATAGAAAAAGCCGTCTTCATCGCGGTAGCCGATATCGCCTGTATGATGCCAGCCGTGGGCGCGAATTTCGGCGGTGGCTTCGGGCATTTCGTAATATCCAGGGCTGACGAGCGAGCCGCGCGCGACGATTTCGCCGGCTTGGCCCGGGGGCAGGAGACGGCCGTGATCGTCCATGATCGCGAGACGCACGGCGGAAGTGGCTTTTCCGCAACTGCGCAAGCGCTCGGGATGATCTCCGGCGGCTGCGGCCGCGACGGTTTTTTGATCGAGGAAGGTGAGGAGCATGGGAGCTTCGGTCTGGCCGTAACTTTGGCAGAGGCACGGGCCGAAAATCTCGACGCCTTGTTTTAGCTTGTCGGGTGAGACGGGCGAGGCGGCTAGCAGGAATACGCGCAGGCTGAAGTAATCGAATGTGCGGACTTCGGGATGCGCGAGCAGGCCGTAGAACGCGGTGGGCGGAAGAAATAAATGCGTGACGCGGAAGCGCTCGATATTGCGGAGGACTTCGAGCGCGTCGAAACCGGGCATGATCACGTTGGTGGCGCCGAGAGTGAACATGGTGAAGGCGACTACTCCAGCGGCGTGCGAAAGCGGGGCTACGCTGAGGCAGACGGAATCGCAGGATTCGCTGCGCCAGTAATGCGAAGCCATTTCCGTCATGGTGCCCCAGGAGAGGCTGGTGACGCGGACACCTTTGGCTGCTCCAGTGGTGCCGCCGGTTGGAACGAGGCCTACGAGCCGATCGGGGTTGCCGTGGGCGTCTGCCCAGTCGATCTCGTCGGTGGTGGGATACCTGGCGTCGGCGTTGGCTTTGGCGGCATGCTGCATGAATTTTTCGAGCGAGGGATTTTTTCCGTCTTCGGCGTCAATGCAGATCAGGTGAGTGAGCGTGGGGACGCGTGCTTGGAGTTCGGGGATACGGTCGCGATAGCTGCTGTGATAGAAGAGCCAGGAAGTTTTCACGTAATTGAGGTATTCGACGTTGGCATCGGGGGCGTTGCGGTAATTGATGGGGACCCAGACAGCTCCGGCGCGCATGAGGCCGAGCAGGCAGAGGAGAACGCGCGCGTCGTTGATGGAATAGATTGCTACGGGTTGTTCGCCGCGCAGGCCTTCGGCCCACATGGCGCGGGCAATTTGCTGGCTGGCGTTGCCCACTTGAGCGTAGGTGTAATGAGTGTCGCCGTCCATTATCGCGATGCGATCGGGGAGTGCTTCGGCTTGCTTGTCGAAATAGTCTATCGCGCGCATGTGTGCTGCACTTTAGTGGAGCGGTTCAGCGACGGGCTGCGGATTCGCGGCGCCGTGTCTGACGTTGGCGGTTTCTTTCAGGAACAGCGCGACCAGGAATAGAAGGCCGGCGCCTCCCGCGGACATGAGCAGCGTGATTCCGAGGCCGTGTTTTTCTGCGAGCGCGCCGGCTAGAGTGGGTGCGATAGTCGCGCCGAAAACTTCGCCGACGAGCGTTGCTAGGCCGATGGATGTGGCGGCGAATTGCGGCGGCACGCTTTCCGTGGGAATCAGCACCATCGTTAGAGTCGGCATGCCCTGTCCCGCGTTGGTGAGAAACAAAATCGCGGCGAGAAGCCACGGGTAGGCGTAGAGCGGCTGGATCAAGAGCACGAGCGGGACAAGCGCGGACATTGCGGCCATGGTGAGGAGCACGGGCTTGCGTCCGAGGCGATCGGACAGCGCGGGCAGGAGGAAGCCGAGGATGAAACTTCCGAGACCCGTGGCGCCGAGGAGAAAACCGGCGGTGGTGGGTTTCTGATGCGCGACTTCGGTGATGTAGAGCGGCGCAAAAACGTTCGATAAAAAAAGCCAGGAGATGAAACCGGCGGCGCCGATGCAGCAGAGCCACACGTTGCGATAGCGCAAGATGGTGAAGTAATCGCGGAATCTGGGTTGATGGAGGCGTTCGCCGTCTGCGCCAGATTTTTTCGGCGGCTCCTTCACGAATTTCCACATCAGCAGGCCCATCAGAATTCCCGGCACGCCGCAAACGAAGAAAGCCCAGCGCCAGCCGAAGCGCGCGGCGACTTGCGTGGTGAGAATTGGCGCGACGGCTAGGCCGACGAGTGCGCCGGCGCTGACGACAATGCCGATATTGCGTCCGCGGCGGCTGGGAGCGGAGGATTCTTCGATTAGGGCGGTCATGATGGACCAGCAGGGGCCTTCGGCGATGCCCATCAGTGCGCGGACCAGGAGCAGTTGATGAAAAGTGTGCGCGATGCCGGAGACCCAGGACAGGAGTGAGAATGCGAAGACCGAGGGGAGAAGGATTTTGCGGCGGCCGAAACGATCGGAGAGAGCGCCGAAAAATAAAGTGGAAACGGCCCAGGTGATAGCGAGGACCGAGGCGAGCATGCCGACTTGCTCGTGCGTGAGATGGAATTCGGGAGCGATGTAGGGGGCGAGGTAGAGCTGCGACATGCGGTCGAGGAAAACCGTGCCCCAGGAAAAGAACAGGATGGCTACGAGAGTACTCTCGTAGCGCTTCGAATTATCTTTGGTGTCCATGTTCATTTCTTGCGTGTTGCGATCATCGTCGCGATCATTTTTGCGCTCGTCAGCGCAACAACATGCACAGTTCTTGTGCTGCGGCGCGCAGATGCGGCAGGAAATTGTTGAGCATCTCTTGATTCGAGACGCGCTGTGCGTGCGCGCCGACGTTGACGGCCGCTACCACCTCGCCGCTGGGGCTTTGGATGGGCACGGCCATGGAGCGGAGGCCGAGTTCGAGTTCCTGATCCACGATGGCGTACCCGTTGCGCAGAACTGTTCGCAGAACCGGGCGCAACTTGTCGGCGGTGACGATGGTACGGTCGGTGTAGCGCATGAATTGAATGCGCGCTAGAAAAGATTCGAGCTGGTCGGGCGGCAAATTCGCGAGCAGCACGCGGCCCATGGACGTGCAAAAGGCGGGCAAGCGGCTGCCGACGCCGAGGTCAATGGCCATGATGCGGGTGACGTTGGCGCGGGCGACGTAGACGATATCGAGGCCGTCGAGGGTGGCGATGGAACAGGATTCGTGCATCATGCGGCTAAAGCGCTCGAGGATGGGATGCGCGGCGGTGGCGAGCGGCATGGAAGAGATATAGGAATGGCCGAGAGCGAGGACGCGCGGCTGTAGAAAAAAATGGCGATTGTCGTCGGAGCCGGCGAAGCCGAGTTTCCCCAGCGTGTAGAGGCAGCGACGGACGGCGGCGCGCGAAAAGCCGGTTTTGTTGCTGACTTGCGAAATGGTGAGCTGGCGTTTTTTCTGGGAGAAGGCCTGGATGACGGCGAGGCCGCGCGCGAGCGACGTCATGAAATCGGGATCGCCGGTGAGCGCGTCAATCTGCGCGGAGGGAGTGGGCGGCGCGGCGGGGGAAATCGCCGGTAATTGCAATTGCGGCAATGCGGCGCGATCGGCAGCTTTGGCGGGTTTTGAGCGTTTGACAGATTTGTGAGTATTAGGACGAGGCATCGAAGCTCTCCTGCACTCTGGCCTGGAAACGGCGCAGGATACACGAAATGGGCGATAGGCGCACGCTATTTCGATAATCGGCCTTGACAAGAAAGTGGCCACCTGCATAAATTCGCCAAGCCGAGCGCGCGCGGACGGCGGCGCACGGTGGCAGCGGGGGCGCGGAGTGAACGGGGCGCCCTTCTTTCGCGCGCGATGTATAGTTATGGTGAGGAAAATTGTATGAGCAAACTGGCTGGCTACCGGCGCGCGCTTGCTGGAACGCAGCCGGAATACTTGCATCCCACGTATAAGTCGTCGCTGAAGCGCGCACCTTCGCAGCCGCTGGTTTATTTGCCGCACACGCTTTCGGAAATTACCGGGCCGGTGTTCGCGCCGGAAACGGTGAATGTGAAAGCGTGCGACCTGACGCGGCAACATTCGGGGGAGCCGCTGGGGGAGCGGATCATCGTGAGCGGGCGCGTGCTGGATGAGGATGGAAAGCCGGTGCGAAAAACGCTGGTGGAAGTGTGGCAAGCGAACGCGGCGGGGCGTTACCGGCACAAAGTGGATCAGCATCAGGCGCCGCTGGATCCGAATTTCAGCGGGCATGGCTATGCGATGACGGATGGCGAGGGGCGCTATCGTTTTATAACGGTGCGGCCGGGGGAATATCCTTGGGGGAATCATCAAAATGCGTGGCGGCCGGCGCACGTGCATTTTTCTGTGTTTGCTCCGGCGTTTGCGACGCGCTTGGTGACGCAAATGTATTTTCCCGGGGATCCGCTGCTGCCGTTTGATCCGATTTATAACTGCACGGCGGATGAGTCTGCTCGCCAGCGATTGATTTCGAATTTTGATTGGGAGAGCACGATTCCGGGGCACGCGCTGGGATATACATTTGACATTATTTTGAACGGCCGCGACGCGACGCCGATGGAGAAATAGGATGACGCTGCGGGCGACTACTTCACAGACTGTTGGGCCGTTTTTCAGCATCGGGATGGAGCGACTGAATTGCGCGGAGCTCGCAGGGCCCGGAGTGGCGGGCGAACGCGTGACGATCGAGGGGCGCGTACTGGATGCGGATGGCGTGGGAGTGCCGGACGCGATGATCGAATTGTGGCAGGCGAATTCGCATGGGAAATACGGGCATCCGGAAGATCTGCAGGAGAAGCCTGTGGAGGCTGGATTTCAGGGTTACGGACGAATACCGACGGATGAGGATGGGAAATTTCGTTTTGCGACGATCAAACCGGGGGCCGTGCCTGGGCCGGGGCCGGAGGGAAATTTGCAGGCGCCGCATATTGCGGTTTCTGTTTTTATGCGCGGATTGATGCGGCGCGTGGTGACGCGGATTTATTTTCCGGATGAGGCGGCGAATGCGGGGGATTTTGTTCTGGGATTGGTGGAGGGTGGGCGGCGCGGGACTTTGATTGCGCGCACCGTGCCGGGAGTGGAGGGGCTGTTGAAGTGGGATGTGATTATGCAGGGACCCGGGGAGACGGTTTTTTTTGATTGTTGAATCGAGCAGGGCGAAAAACAAAAAAGTCAAAGGCGCCCAGCCAAAGCTGGCCGCTACAAAATCAAGACCTTGGCCGCGTCTAGAACGGATAGTGGCGGCGCCCCATTTGGATTGTTACCCACTTTACTTCGGTCATTTCCTCTACTGACCAGCGGCCGCCTTCGCGACCGCTGCCTGAATCTTTCACGCCGCCGAATGGAACTGTCGGCTCATCGTGTACCGTTGGCCCGTTCAGATGCACCATGCCGGCTTCGAGTTCGAGAGCGAAACGCATGGCTAGCTGCAGATCATTGGTGAGGATCGCGGAAGAGAGACCGTACGATGAGTTGTTGGCGAGCGCGAGCGCGTGATCGGCGTTGTCCGCGCGAGTGACAGCTGCGACTGGGCCGAAAAGTTCGTCGCGGAACGCGGCCATGTTCGGAGTTACGTCCGCTACCACCGTGGGCTGATAAAAATTTGCTTCGTAGGTGCCGCCGGTAAGGACGCGCGCGCCAGCGGCGACGGCTTCCTTGATTTTGCGGTCAATCATTTGGCATTGCGACGAACGGATGAGCGGGCCGATTACTGTGTGCGGGTCGCGCGGGTCGCCTACTTGCAGGGTTTTGGCTTTGGCGGCGAAACGTCGCAGAAAAGTTTCGTAAATCGGCGCTTCGACGATGATGCGCGAACCGGCCATGCAGATTTGCCCCTGATGAGTGAAGATGCCGAAGCATGCGGTATCCACGGCGTAATCTACGTCGGCATCCTTCAGGACGATCAGCGGGCTTTTGCCGCCCATTTCCAGAATCACGCGCTTTCCTTTTTTGGCGCACTCGACGGCGATATGCCGTCCGACGGCTGTGGAGCCGGTGAAGGAAATCAATTTGACGCGGGGATCGTCGAAGAGCACGCGGGCGAGCGTGGGACCGTCACCGGGAACGACGTTGAGGACTCCGGAAGGCAGGCCAGCCTTTTCGAAAATTTCGGCGAGCTTCAGACCTACGAGCGAAGTTTCTTCCGATGGCTTCAGGACGAAAGTGTTGCCGGTGGCTAGCGCGAACGCGACTTTCTTCAGTGCTAGTACCACGGGAAAATTAAATGGGGAGATACCGGCGACGACTCCTAGTGGGCGGCGGATCGCTAGGGAGAGGAGGCCGGAAACGTCGGAGGGAAAAACGTCGCCTTGCACGCGGCGCGCTTCGCCAGCGATGGAGCGCAGCATATTGGCGGCGAAGGGGATTTCGAAATGGGCTTTTCCGAATGTGGAGCCGCCTTCGCCAATCAGGAGATCGACTATGTCGTTGGTGGCGGCTTCAAGTTCGTCGGCGGCGCGGTGCAGAATTTTTTCGCGCAGGGCTGCGGGGGAATTTCCCCAGGCTGCTTTTGCGGCGTGCGCGGCGTCAATCGCGGCGCGCATGTGCTGTTCCTGGCCCATGAAAATTCTTGCGAATGGTTTTTGATTGGCTGGGTTGAGGACGTCGGCCATTGCGGAGGACGAAACTTCGATGGCCTTGCCGTCAATGTAAGGAGTGGAGAGCATGGTTTTTCTTCCTCGTTGAGTGCGGGTCGCGCGGCGATTATGCGCGCCGACTTCGGGAGCACAACGCGCGGTTATCGCGCAATTTTACGATTCACTTCGTGTGGATTCTTCTCCTGCGGTCTAGGAATGTCAAGCCGTCGCGTGAGCGGATAACTATATCCTCGCACTCTGTTTATTCGTAATTGACTCTGCGGGAATACGGCCCACAATAGAATTCCCTTCCGGAAGTATCTCTTTGGCAGCCGACTGCCCTCTTCAGTCAACCGCCGCGCGTGTAGTTGTGTCCACAGAAAACCAAAGGAGAATCAAAATGAAGAGATCGCTATTGTGCAGCACAGCGTTGCTTACGCTGCTTGTTACGGGGTGTTACCAGACACCAGCGGCCGCGCCGCTGGCGGGTCCTGCAGGGCCACAGGGACAGTCGGGGCAGACCGGACAGCAGGGAGACCCGGGAACTGCGGGACAACAAGGCGCCACGGGCCAAACGGGAGATACCGGCCAGACCGGTGACACGGGCGACCGTGGCCGCACTGGACAAGCCGGACAAACAGGACAGCAGGGAGACCAGGGCCGACAGGGTGCGCCCGCGCCGTGCCCTGCAGGCGAACATCACTATATAAATCCTGACAATGGAAGAGTGATTTGCGTCCGAGACTAACGAGCTGAGCGGGAATTTCTGCGTCCCGTCGCTCGCGTGAAAAAATGTCTGGCGGAAAAGCACCGCTAATTTAGCGGACGGACATGGTTGTGTCTTGCGACTCGAAATGTCTTGGGCAGCAGCTCGCTGCGCGTAGGCGAAGAGCGGGGCGCTTCAGCTCCACACGCGGCGAGCGACGTCTGCTACCAGGCGCAGCTTGGCCCACTGCTCTTCTTCGGTCAGGAGATTGCCTTCCATTGTGGAGGCGAAGCCGCATTGCGGGCTGAGCGCGAGATTTTCCAGCGGGAAATAACGCGCGGCTTCTTCGATTCTGCGGACGACGTCGTCCGCGTCCTCCAGTTGCGGTTTTTTTGAACTGATCAGGCCGAGGACAACGGTCTTTTCGCGAGGTACCAGGCGCAGCGGCTCGAATGTGCCGGAACGATCGTCGTCATATTCGAGCAGAAAACGATCCACGGCCATACTGGCGAAAAGCTTTTCGGCGATGGCATCGTAGCCGCCCTCGGCGTACCAGTGGCTGCGATTATTTCCGCGGCAAAGGTGCATTGCGAGGGTGACGCCGGGGCGGCGTGCCGCGGCATAGCAGGCGTTGTCCGCGCGGATGGATTCATCGAGCAGCGCATCGGGCGCGATATTCATTTCGGTGCGAATCCATTCGCGCCACTTGGGGTCCATGAAATAGCTGTAGCGCGGGGCGTCAATCTGAATGTATTTCACGCCATCAGCGGAAAGCCGGGCGAGTTCAGTTTTCATGATGGCGACGATGTCCCAAAGCAATTCGGAGTGGTCTTTGTAAATTTTGTCGGTCACGCCGCGTTTGAAGGAAATGGCGGGAAATTGCGTGGCGCTGGGCAGGGTCATTTTTATGTTGCCGGGGCTGTGTTTTTTGAGGAAGGGTAGCTCGCGGCCGGTGAGCGGCTCGACGGCGCGCAGTTTTCTGGTGACGATGCCGGTGACGCTGCTGACCGGCGCTTCTTTCTCCTGGCCGGCTTTCCAGGAGCGCGCGACGGCGTCTCCCAGGTCAAAGCCGTCGACGGCGTCGGTGAAGTCGCTCATGAAATTGCGGCGGCGGAATTCACCGTCAGTGAAAATATCGAAGCCGAGCTCTTTTTGTTTGGCGAGGACGCGCTCGATGTCGCGATCTTCGATGGCGTGCAGGCGCTGGGGATCTTGCGCAGCGGCGCGGCGCGCTTCGAGCAGTTCGGGGGGACGAAGAAAGCTGCCAACGTGGTCGGCTCGGTACGGTGCGGACATGTTTTTGCTCCTCTTTACGCCGCCGTTAGATCCAGAGCTTCTCGTTGATCTTCAGGCCGTGGGCGCGGCAGTGGCTGAGGTAGTGGTCAATGAACCAGAAGACATCGAGGGTGTCGAGCAGCACGTCTTGGTCGTCGTAAAACTCGAGAGAACCATTCAAGAAGAAAATAGTTTTCATGCCGTTGGGATCGTCGGAGACCAGCGTGTGAATCACGCCGGGATTTTCACGGACGTAACTGCCGGTGCGCGCGACCCAGTCGTATTCCAGATAACGCCAACTGCCTTCCAGCGTGCAGGCGGAGATGGGGCCGCGATGACGGTGGCGGCCGAGCATGCCTCCTTTTTTCACCCAGAGGATGTTGGCGAAAGAATTGGTGCGTACATCGAAAGCGAGATGGCGGATAAAAACATTTTCCTTGAACGGCACGTAGGGAGATTCGTCTTCCCCAGCGCCGATGTGAATGTCGGGGCGGCCGTACTCCTGTATGACTGAGGCAAGACTGCTTTTTGCATCAACGATGGGCATGTGATCCTCCGACGGCGGCGGCGCGCGATTTGTGATTCGCGCAGAGGGGGTGCGAGCGCCGTTCGCGGGGCCAGTATACATCCGGGCGCGCGGACGGCAATCCGACTGGCCGATGTTCGCCCGATTTCTGCGCGCGACGATGGCAGCGAGAAGGCCAAGCGAAGTGTTAACGCGATTGACTGTGCCAGCGATGAGGATAGAGATCGGTGGCGCGCAGGCTGGCGCAGCAACGGCGGTCTTATCGGGGTTATCATCGGATTTGCCATCCGATTTGTTGGGCGCAATGGCTACGCTCGCATCGTCCGCCCGACGGGAGGAGACTCCGTGAATCCGCGAATCAAAACCACTGTGGTGGGAAGTTATCCGGTGCCGTCGTGGCTGGTGGGCAATACTTCGCGGCTGGTGCTGCGCGACGCGGTGATGTCTGTGCTGAAGACGCAGGAACTGGCGGGTCTCGATTTAATTTCCGACGGCGAGCTGATGCGTTTCGATCCCAGCCATCCGGAAACCAATGGAATGATTGACTATTTTGTCTCGCAGATGGAAGGCATCCGTAAACATTTTTCGCTTTCGGATTTTGACCGGTTCCGGGCGGATCGCGCATCGGGGTTCCGGCTGCTTACGGCGGGGATGGTGGTGGAGCGAATCGGCGAAGGAACTTTGAATTTGCCGCGGGACTATGAATTTTCGCGCGTGCTGACGAAATCGCCGCTGAAATTTACATGCACCGGGCCGCACATGCTAGCGCGGCTGCTGACGAATTGTTTTTATAAGGATACGGCCGAGCTGGCGATGGATATTGCGGAGATTCTGCGGCGGCAACTGGAATTGATCGAGGCGGACACGGTACAGCTGGACGAAGCGAGCATCGTGGGATTTCCGCAGGACGCGCCGTGGGCGGCGGAGGCGATCAATCACGCACTTGGTGGAATTTTGAATGAAAGGGCAGTGCACATTTGCTTCGGGAATTATGGCGGCCAGCCGATGCTGCGCGGTTTCTGGCGCGATTTGATTCCTTTCTTGAATTCGCTGAAGTCTGACCATTTGGTTTTGGAATTTGCGCGGCGGGGATATGAGGAATTGTCCGCGTTCAAGGACCTGGATCCGAAGATTGGGCTGGGAATCGGCGTGATTGATATTAAGGATAACGAAGTGGAATCGCGCGAGCTGATCGCTTCGCGGATCGAGAAAATTGCGAAGACGATTGGTGTGGAGCGGCTGCATTACGTGCATCCGGACTGCGGATTCTGGATGCTGCAGCGCAGCGTGGTGGACTGGAAGATGCGGGCGCTGGTGGAGGGAAGAGATTTGTTCGAGGGGCGCGAGTAGGAAATTCCTACTCGAGCTTAGGGGCCTGGTTGCGTTCGCGTGCTGGGAGCGTTGACGGTGGAAGACGAAAAAGCGGCCGTCCGAGCGACGATTTTCACTCACCTGTCGGGGATCGTGCTGGCGCCGACAGTCGCGGCGCTGGCTGATCGCGGCGCGTTCCGGCTTTTTGAGTCTTCGGCGACGTGGATCGCGCTCAACCAAATCTGCGAGCAGACGCATGCGAATCGCGGGTACTTGCGCGTGGCGCTGCGTTTGCTGACTTCGTGCGGATGGCTGCGGCAGCGGACGACGGCCGGTCAATCTCATGAGTATGCGCTCACGCCCGAAGGTTTGATTGGAGCGGCGCTGGCCGCGCCGCTCTATCGTGAAGTGATTTCATTTATTCCCAAGGCGCTGTTCCTCGAGGATTTTCTTTACGGCAAGTTCGATGGTCCGGTGCTCCCTTCCCTGCAATCGCTCGTGGCGCGGACGAAGGAGCGATGGCTCGCGACGCCGCAGGATGATCCCGTCACGGTGCGAGTGGCGGAAGACATTCGCGGGCATTTGGACGGGGTGTTGATCGGTCCGGCGATGGTGGCGCTGGCGCGCGGTGGGGTGTTGGCGCAGTTGGAACAGGGTGCGGTGGAGACGCGTTCGCTCGCCGGGAATCGGGCAAGTTTGAATTGTTTGTTTGATCTGCTGGCGACGCAAGGGTGGCTGGGGCGCGACGGAGATGGTGTGCGACTAACTTCGCGCGGGCTGTATGCCGCGCAGATTGCGGCTTCGTATGGTGTGACGGTTTCGTATTTGCCGATGTTCAATTCACTGCCGACGCTGCTGTTTGGAAACGCGCGTGGGCCGCGGGTGGATGAAAGCGGCGTGGAACTGCTGGTGAATCGCGGGATGAATGTGTGGGGCAGCGGCGGCGCGCATAAGACTTATTTCAAGAAAGTGGATGAAATTATTATCGAGATTTTCAACCGGCCGCTCGCGCGGCAGCCGCAGGGGATTTGCGACATGGGTTGCGGTGACGGAACTCTTCTGGAGCATTTGTACGAAGTGGTGAAACAGAAAACCGCGCGGGGCAAAGTGCTGGACCAGCATCCGCTGGTGCTGGTGGGCGCCGACTTCAACAAGGTCGCGCGGCGCGTGGCCAAACAGCATTTGCGGAAGGCCGACGTGCCGGTGTGCCACGTGATCGCGGGGGACATCAATCGTCCAGCGCAGCTGGGCAGCGATCTGGAGGCGTTGGGCCTCGACGTGCATGATTTGCTGCACGTGCGATCATTTCTCGATCACAATAGGCCGTACTCGCGACCGGCAAATTATGTGCGCGGCAGCCGAGTGGGGAAATCCACGGGCGCGTTTGCTTATCTGGGCGAAGAAATTCCGGCGGACGATCTGGAAGAAAACCTGGTGCGCTATTTGCGGCGTTGGGCCCCTTACGTGGGGCGCTTCGGGCTGCTGGTGCTGGAGCTGCACACCTTGCCGCCGGAGCTGGCTGCGGCGAATTTACGGCAGACTCCGGTGGTCGCATATGACGGGACGCACGGATTCTCGGATCAATATTTGGTGGAGCTGCCGATTTTTTTGGGTTGTGCGCGGGAAGCGGGACTGGAAGCCGATCATCGCTACCACGCGAAGTTCCCTGCGTCGGAGCTGGCAACCGTGAGCGTGAATTTTTTTGCGGCGCTGGCGGGAGCTTCGGGGCGGGAGTTGGTTCCGAGTTCTGCCGTGTCGCGGATGTAATCTTAGGGTTCCGCCGTGATTCGGCGGATTCACGGAAGAACGACAGCAGGCGGCTACGTGAGATGAGTCGCGAGTCTACAGGGTTTGCAGTAGAGAGTTTCAGGGGCGGTTCGATTAGGATGGGCCGGCTAAGAACGCCGCGGAATCGCGAAGAGGGTGGGCGAGTTCTTTATGCGTAAATGGGTGATCGCAAGCGCGATTGTTTTGGTCGTGCTGGTGGCGGCGGGTTTCTTGCTGCGGGCGAACATTCATGCCCTCGTTCGCGAACGCATGCAGAAAGTACTGGCGACGCATTTTGCAAGCACTGTGGAATTTTCAGACTTCGACGTGACCATGTTTCCGCGGATGCATGTGACTATCTCCGGGCTGGTGTTGCGACACAAGGGACGCACCGACATTCCGCCGCTCATTGAAGTGAAGACGGTGTCGATGTACGCGCAGTTGGCGGGTTTGATGCAACCCCGTCCGTACATTTCCTTCGTACAGTTGGACGGATTGCAGATTCACACGCCGCCGCGGGTGCCGGGCGGTGAGCCGCTGATTCATAAGACTGATCAGGATTTGGCGAAGAAATATCCGGTGCTGATTGGCGAAGTGCGCGCGGACGACGCGAGCATCGAAGTGCTGCGGGCGCAGTCCGACAAGCCGCCGCGCGAATTTCCGATACATCATTTGGACCTGCACGACGTGAGTTTCGATCGCCCGGCGAAATTTCACGCTTTGTTGACCAACGCGATCCCTAAGGGCGAGATTGATTCCACGGGCGAATTCGGGCCGTGGGAGGCGGAAGAACCAAGCGAGACTCCTGCTAACGGACACTATACATTCCAGGATGCGGACCTCGGCACGTTGAAGGGCCTGCGCGGGATTCTATCGTCGAGAGGGCAATTTTCGGGGCCGCTGGATTATTTGGCGGTGCAAGGCTACACGGATACGCCGGACTTCGGGCTGCGCACTGGCGGCAAACCCGTGGCGCTGCACACTGATTTTTCGGCGCTGGTGGATGGAACGAACGGCGACGTCACGCTGAAGGGCGTGACGGCTAAATTTCTGCATACCACGCTGCTAGTCAGCGGAAAGATCGTGGACGTCAGCAAGGAGATCAAGGGCCGAACGATCTACTTAAATGCGACATCTGATAACGCACGCATCGAAGATTTGCTGCGGTTGGCCGTTAAGTCCGATGAGCCGTTGATGACCGGGTCCGCGAACCTCAAGACCACGATCGATGTTCCCGAAGGCGCAGACGATTTTCTGGATCGTATGAAGCTTGTGGGGGCATTCGGAGTGGGCAACGCGCAGTTTACCAGCGCGACCGTGCAGGAGAAGGTGGACACGCTGAGCCGCAAAGGACAGGGAAAACCGACGGACACGGATATCAGCGAGGTTGCGTCCGATCTCCGCGGCAATTTCCGAGTCGCCAACGCGGTGGTGACATTTTCCAATTTGAGCTTCGCGGTGCAGGGCGCGTCGGTACATTTAGACGGGACTTACAATATTGACAGTACGGCGATGGATTTCAATGGCGACCTGCTGATGCAGGCCAAGCTTTCGCAGACGACTACGGGCGCAAAATCATTTTTTCTGAAGGCTGCGGACCCGTTTTTCAAAGGGAAGCACGGAGGAAGCGACGTGCCCATTAAAATTGGCGGGACGAAAGACCATCCGACGTTCGGCCTGGGTAAACGTGGCGGCAATAAGCAGGCCGAAGCACCGGGAAAATAGGTGCTGCAGCGGCCTGGGCCGCATGAGGGCTTAGGGTTTTGTGGTGGCTGATGGCACCATCTGTAAAACATTTTCAGTTTTAATAGGGGCGCTGCGGGCCGGGAGCGTTGAGTCCGCCGATCGCCTTCCCCGCGCGCTGGTTCCCTCCTTTCCGTTCCTCACGACTAAAGAATCCGCTGGCGTGTGCGCCGCGATGGTATGAGAATGCAACGGCTCTGAAACGCCGCGTCCTGGACGTGCGTCGGTACTGTTGTGCATGAGGATTTGCACGCACGTGTCCCGTTTGAGCCGGCAATTTCATTTCAGGAGAAACCTTTCATGTCTTTGCGCTCGATGTGCTGCTCGACGCTTACGATTACTGCGTTGCTCTCGGCTCAAATCACGCCGGGACAGGCTACGGACGCGCGGACTTCGCCGACGATCGCCGGCTACAGCAAGGCATCTGCTGCTTCGGAAATTGCTTTGGAGAAAAAGTTTCAGGACGGCGTCGTGCCGGGAAACATCCGCGAGAACATGCGCCGTTTGAGCGCGCGACCCCATCATGTAGGCTCGCCTTATCAGAAGGACAACGCGGAATGGATTCTGGCGCGCATGAACGAGTGGGGATTGGACGCGCATATCGAAACGTTCAGCGTGCTGTTTCCCACGCCGAAGGAACGTGTCGTTGAGTTGCTGGAGCCAACGCAATACCGCGCGAAGTTGCAAGAGCCCGTCCTGCCGATTGATCCGACAAGCAATCAGACGGCGGAGCAGCTGCCGACTTACAACGCTTATTCCGCGGATGGGGACGTGACGGCACCGCTGGTGTATGTGAACTACGGGATCCGCGAAGATTACGAGCAACTGGATCGCATGGGAATTTCGGTGAAGGGCGCAATCGTGATCGCGCGCTACGGTTCAGGTTGGCGCGGCACGAAGCCCAAGGTTGCGGCAGAGCATGGCGCGATTGGCTGCATCATTTATTCCGACCCGCGCGGAGATGGATATTTTCAGGGCGACGATTATCCGACGGGCGGGTGGAGGCCGCGCGAGGGAGTGCAGCGCGGCAGCGTGATGGATACGGACTATCCGGGGGATCCGCTGACACCGGGCGTGGGCGCAACCGCGGATGCGAAACGCCTGGCGATTAAGGACGCAAAGACCATTACGAAGATTCCTGTGCAGCCGATTTCTTATGCCGACGCGCTCCCGCTGCTCTCCGCGCTGCAAGGTCCTGTGGCGCCGCAAAGTTGGCGCGGCGGCCTAGGGATCACGTATCACGTTGGTCCGGGGCCCGCGAAAGTACATTTGAAAGTTTCATCCAACTGGGACATGAAGCCGATTTACGACGTAATCGGCACGCTTCATGGTGGCGACGATGGTGGGCAGTGGGTGATCCGCGGCAATCATTTCGATGCGTGGGTGAATGGTGCGGACGATCCAATTTCCGGCCAATCGGTAATGCTGGAGGAAGCGCGGATGCTCGGCGAGCTGCACAAGCGGGGTTGGACGCCGAAACGGACGATTATTTATTGTGCGTGGGATGGGGAAGAGCCCGGGCTGCTGGGTTCCGTGGAGTGGGTGGAAACGCATTTGGCGGAACTGCAACAGCATGCTGTGGCGTACATCAATTCCGACAGCAACGAACGCGGGCATTTTGGCGCGGGCGGCACGCAGGATCTGCAGGAAGTCATAAGCGGGGTGACGCACGACATTCAGGACCCGGAGACGCATTTAACCGTTTTTCAGCGCGCACATTTGTTGAGCATCGCCGAGGCGAAGGATGCCGAGGGACGCGCTGAGGCTCGCAAGCGCGCGGACTTGGAAATTTTCGCGTTGGGAGACGGATCGGACTATACGGCGTTTCAGGATTTCGCGGGGATCTCGACTTTGGACGTGGGATTTGGCGGCGAGGAAGATGGCACGCAGTATCATTCGATTTACGACGATTTTTACTGGTACACGCATTTCGTGGATACGGATTTCTCGTACGGGCGGGCGCTGGCGCAGACCGCCGGAACGACGATTCTGCGGTTGGCCGACGCGGATTTAATTCCGGTGGACTATGCGCCGCAAGCAGAGGCAATCGCAAAATACGAAACGGAACTCGAGAAACTGTTGAAAGACAAGCAGGACGAGATTACCGAGCGCAATTTGGAATTGCAGGAGGGCGTGTTCACGGCGTCGGCGGACCCGCGCAAGACGTATGTGCCGCCGCCGACGGAAGCGGTGCCGCCGTATATGAATTTCACGCCGATGAAAAATTCCATTGAGACGCTGAAGAAGAGCGCGGAACGTTATTCCAAGGCGCTGGCGGCGTGGAAGGCCGCGGGCTCGCCGGCTTTGGCGCCGCAGTCTTTGGAAACGCTGAATGCGGATTTGCTGCGGATTTCGCGATTGTTTCTGAATGAGAAGGGATTGCCGGAGCGTCCTTGGTTCAAGAACCAGATTTATGCGCCGGGCGCCTACACGGGGTATGGCGCGAAGACGGTGGCTGCGGTTCACGAATACATGGACGAGAAAAAATGGAAAGAGGCGGAGGCGCAGATTCCGGGTGTGGCGCTGGTAATTGATAACGTGGCTGCGGGGATCGACAAGGCGGCTGCTGATTTTGAGACGGCTCTGGCGCAGCAGCACTGAGCGGAGTCTGTCGCGGCGGTCCTCGGAAGATTATCGCTGCGCTTCTATCCGCACCGAAGGGAGTTTATCGGAGTGCGATGGCGATGAAACTTTTGGGGATTGACATTGGAACTGGCGGCACACGGGCTGTGCTGCTGGATGGTGAGGGGCGTGTAGCGAGTTCGGCGACGGCCGCGCATCCCCCGTTTGCGTCGCCTCACGCGGGTTGGGCTGAACAAAATCCTGATGATTGGTGGAGCGCTGTTTGTAGCGCGGTTCCGGAATGCCTGGCGCGCGGCAAGACTGCGCCTCGGGAAATCAGCGGTATTGGGCTCACTGGCCAGATGCATGGTTTGGTGTTGCTGGACCGGGATGGCGGCGTCCTGCGCCCATCCGTTATTTGGTGCGATCAACGCACCGAAGTGGAGTGCGGCGAGATCACCGAGCGGGTAGGCGCGGCGCAGCTGATCCAGCTGACTGCCAATCCGGCGCTGACCAACTTCACGCTCCCAAAAGCATGGTGGGTGCAGAAGCACGAGCCGGAAATTTGGGCGCGTGTCGGTGCCATTCTGCTGCCGAAAGATTACATACGTTTGCGGCTGAGCGGTTCGCGCGCGACGGATGTCGCGGATGCTTCGGGGACGCTGCTTTTTGACGTGGCGAATCGCGAGTGGTCGCGGCCGATGATGGAAGCGTCGCGGTTGAATGTGGAGCTGCTGCCGAAGGTTTTCGAGTCGTGCGAAATTTCGGGGCACGTTTCGGAGGAGGGCGCGCGCGCAACGGGACTTCGCGCCGGAATTCCCGTGATTGCAGGGGCGGGAGATCAGGCTGCGGGAGCAGTGGGCATGGGAATTGTGCGCGCCGGTGCGGTGAGCGCGACGATCGGAACTTCCGGCGTAGTGTTTGCCGCGACGGCCGAGCCGGTGCGCGATCCTGCGGGACGTATCCACACATTTTGCCACGCAGTGCCGCAGCGCTGGCATGTGATGGGGGTGACGCAAGCCGCAGGATATTCGCTACGCTGGTTTCGCGATCAATTTGGCGCGGTGGGTGATCCGGCGCAAGACGCTTACACGCGATTGATGACGGAGGCGAGCGCGGTGCCGGCGGGCGCGGATGGTTTGCTGTGGGCACCGTACCTGATGGGCGAGAGGACTCCGCATCTGGACCCGAATGCGCGCGGCGCGCTGGTGGGAATTTCGGCGACGCATACGCGCGCTCATGTGGTTCGCGCGATTCTGGAAGGCGTAGCTTTCAGTTTGCGGGATACTCTCACGATTTTTGCGGAGTTGAAGATCCCGGTGGAGTCCATTCGACTGGGCGGGGGAGGCGCGCGCGGAGGACTGTGGCGGCAGATTCAGGCGGACGTTTACGGAATGCCGGTTGGCGTGCTGGAAGCGGAGGAAGGCGCGGCTTATGGCGCGGCGTTGCTTGCCGCAGTCGGCGTGGGGAACTGGACAAGCGTCGAGAATGCGGTTGACGCGGCGGTGCACATTTCAAAGAAAATTGAGCCTGAGCCACAACGTGTGGCGCTGATGAACCGACGGTACGGCGCGTACCGCAAGCTGTATCCGGCGCTGCGGGAGATCTGGCGCGATGGGCAGTAGATTGATTACACGATCAGGATTGGATCGCGGCGCATTCTGGAACCGCTGATGTGACGGGTGTCATGCAAGGATGCTACGTGCGTCACTGCGGTTCTTTGCGGTTCACGGCAGTATGGCGCGCAGTCTGTGCTATTGATTGACGCCGCTCGCGAGAAACCCGCCGTCGACTACCAATAAGTGGCCGGTGACAAAGCTGGCCGCGTCGGAAGCGAGGAATACCGCAGCGCCGCCCAGTTCTTCGACTTTGCCATAGCGCTTCATCGGCGTGCGCATCAGAAATTCGCGACCTCGCTCGGTTCCGTCGAGCAGCGCTGAGTTCAAATCCGTGCGCAGCACGCCGGGAACCAGCGCGTTCACACATACGCCGGAGGTGGCCCATTCAATTGCAAGAGTTTTTGTTAGCGCGGCGACCGCGGCCTTGCTGGCATTGTAAGCGGCGACCTCGAACAGCCCGACAAAACAGGCGAGCGAGCCGATGTTGATGATGCGTCCGTATTTCCGCTCGATCATGTGCCTACCAAAAACACGGCAGGCGTGCAGCGTGCCCTTCAGATTCGTTTCCAGGATCGCGTCCCATTCTTCTTCGGGAAAATCCAGCGTGGGGATGCGCTTGGTACGGCCGGCGCAATTCACCAGTATCTGCACGCTCTGGAATTTTGCGCACGCAGCTTGCAAAAGGTGTTCCAGGGACTTGCCGTCGGTGACGTCGCAAGTCTGAGCGAGAGAGCGACGCCCCAGCGCCACTACTTCAGCGGCGGCTATTTGGACGAGCTCGGGCCGTCGTCCGGTGGGCACCACGTCCGCGCCGGCCTTGGCCAGCTCGCGGGCGAGCGCGAATCCGATGCCGCTGGTTCCGCCGATAACCACCGCCGTCTTGCCCGTCAGATCCAGAAGCGGATGCCCCATGCCATTCTCCTTGTGAGTCGTTCGCGGAGTCGAATTGCTGCGAGTGTCGGAACAAAGAATTTTAACCGCTGGAAGCCGCGGGTTTTGCCGGCATGGGTTGAGGCTTAACAATTTCAGTTAGCAGAAATAAGTCAGTGAGCAGCGCACGGAGATGAATGGAAGCGTTGAGGTTGTCAATCAATTGGGAGCTGATTGCGGCTTGGGAGAGGACCAACTCGATCGCGGCGAGTGAGTCGGCTGCGTCGCGGACCAGCATTTCAAAAAATGCCCGGTAGCGCTCGACCGGCTCGAGGCATTCTTGTTGCAGCGCCTTCGCACAGCTTTCCGGCAGACCACGCAGCGCATGCGCGGCGCGGCGCAAGTATTCGCGGATTTGTCCGCCAGATTGGCTGCCTGAATCGGTGGGAAGGCCTTGTGCGGCGTAGGCCAGCATGAACTCGTACGATTCCTCGATGGTGTTGCAGCGCTCCGCGATATCAGCCAGCATCCGTTAATCCTTCGGGCTGCGTTCCCTGGGCACTCGTCGAGGACGACGAGGGGGGTTCCACCGGCCAGCGCGCCGGATCGTGTTCCTTTAGATAAAAATCGCGGCTCATCCAGCCGAAGATCATGGATTTGGTGATGGCTCGTTTTTCCGGCCGCAGTCCGAAATATACGTGCACCATGATCAACGCAATCAGCCCGACGCCCGCTAGGCCGTGCAAGACGTACATCATGCCCCAGGTCAAATCTCCGAACAGATACGGATTGCGCGGGAAAAAGATGGTGCGCACGCGGAACATCATGAACACGCCGGTGACGATCGCGGAGAGGCCCGCGGCAATGATGGCGCCATGGTACAGCTTGTTCTCCAGCGGATATTTCGCGAAGCGGTCTGGTGGCGGCGCGGCCTTTCCCAGGAAGCGCTGGATTCTTCGCGCGGCGTCGCGCAGGTCGACGCTGTCCGGCCAGATAGACCAAAAATCCATGAAGAAGGAAGCGTGAATGATGTGAAAGAGGATCGAGACTGTTAGGACGGAGCCCGCGATCCAATGATACGTAACCCAATCGAATTGCACGCCCACTTTCGGAAGGAATGCGGTGAATAGTAGCGTGAACATGGCGGCCGCCATGATCCAGTGAAATAAGCGCGCGGTGAGCGAATGTCTGGGGACGCGCTCAGGAATGCGCGCGGCAATGAGAGGCGAAACGTTGCCGGCAAATTCCTTGTGTTTGGCGAAATAACGGACGTATGTCGCGTGGACCATTAGGAAAAGTAATCCGGCGATCGCTGCCACCCATATCAGGAACCACGCGATGTGAATCGGGACACGCTGGCCCCACGGACTTGTGGCCCACTCTAGGAAGCCCATGATGGCTCCTCCACGCCACCGATGGCGCGCTTTACCAAATTTCTCATCAGCGGGATTTTGTATGCGTTGAATTGCAGCGGCACAGCCCCCTGCACCGCCAATTTTCCGGCCATTTCTCCGGTGGCGGCATTCGCTGGCTTGCCGCGTACCGCGTCTTCGACGGATTTGAGGCGCAGCGGACGAGCAGCGGCGCCATTTACCGCGATGCGCATGCGTTCAATCGTGCCGTTCGATACGAACATGGCCGAGGCCACGTTCAGCAGCGGAAAATCCCAGACGTTGCGGTCGCGCACTTTCTCAAAATAAAATTGCGCGCCGGCCCAGGTGGAAGGAATGCGAATGGATGTGAGCAAATCGCCGGGCTGAAGGATGTGCAGGCGGGTGATGTCAATTTCAGGACCGATGAAGTAATTTTCAGCGTCCACGACTCGTTCGCCTTTAGGCGTCTGTATCACGAACCTTGCGTCCAGCGCGATCAGCGCCGGAGCCGAATCCGACGGGTTCACAGCGACGCAGCGATCTGCGTAAAGAATCGCATGCTCGCGGTTGCGACCTTCGGGCGTATCGGCATAGCAGATGTTACCGCCCGCGCGATAACAGGGCCAGCCCGCGCGGTAGTACCAGCAGCGCGCGTCCTGCGTGACATTGCCGCCGATGGTGCCCTGATTGCGGATTTGCGGCGACGCTGCGAGTTCCGCGCCCTGCGCCAGCAGGCCATAATGCTGTTTGACGAGCGGATTATTGACGACTTCGGTGAGCGTGGTCATCGCGCCAATCTCGATGCCGTCGCTCGTGGCGCGAACTCCTTTGAGTTCCTCGATGCCGCTGAGATCCACCAGAATTTTCGGGCGCTTGATGCGGTCCTTGAGCCAATCGAAGCTATCGAGTCCTCCAGCCATGACCCAAGCGTCAGCTCCATGCTGCTGCAGAAGGTTCTGCGCGTCGCTGATGGAGCTGGGCTGAAGCAAATCGAAAGCCGGCATGACGTCTCGTATTACGGCCACGGCTGTCTCCCTTTACAGCTACAACGAAATCAAATATGCGCCACCAGCGGATGTTGCATCGGGCGTCCCGCTTCGAACGATGTGAGAATGGTGTCCGCGTTTACGGGAGCGCGCTGAAAGATTTCGTCACCCAGCGCATCGGAAAGCGCATTCAAGATGGAAGCGCAGCCTCCGCCGACAGGAGGTTCACCGATGCCGCGCGCGCCAGCCGGTGTTTCCGGATCAGGAATATCGAGCGCTTCCCATTGCATGTCCACGGGCACATCCATAATTGTCGGAGGCTTGGTGTGGTGAAAGCGCTTGGACACCATCATTCCGTAGTGAGGATCGAAGACCCACTTCTGGCCGATGGCATGGCCGATTCCCAGCGTCGAACGGCCCAGGATTTGTCCACCGAGCGCGGCTGGATGAATCACGCTGCCGACGTCGGCGTAAGCGAGAAAATCCACGATGTGGTAATGGCCGGTTTCAACGTCCACTTCGACTTCGGCGAAACTCGCGACGTAGGAATGCGTGACTCCATCGCGCGGATAGTTGTCACGCGCGGCGGCTACCAGTCCCTGGCCGGCCAGCGCGGCGACCGATGCTTTGGTGAATTTGTTGACGTCCGCGGGCGCTTCGTGGCCAGCGTAAATTCCTCCGAGCTTGATGGCATGCTGAGCGGCTTGCGCGAAAGTCATTTCTGCGCCGCCGCCCTTGCGATAGACGCGCTCGCCGCCGACTTCATAATTTTCAGGCTTGCCGCCGAGCGATTTCGCAGCGATTTGCTGCAGCTTGCTCTTCGCATCCATCGCGACGGCGTAGGAAGCGCGCGTCATCGCGTGAGTGGTTTGGCTGCCGCCGGAAACACACGTGTACGGAAAGTTCAGCGAAGTATTGCCCCATACCACATCGCATTTCTCCCAAGGAACACCAAGAATTTCCGCACCGACGCGATGGACATCCATCACCGCCTCGGTTCCTAAGTTGCCGATTCCCGACTGGAAGCGGACTCGGCCTTCGGGCGTGATCACCAGCAGCCCGTCAAACCCGATCGAGCCACCCACGTAGCAGCTGAGCGATACGCCGACGCCGCGTACCTTCGATCCGATGCGTTTCGGTTGGCGCGCCACTCTTTCCTGCCAGCGGAATTGTTCCGCGCCGCGGTCAAGCGCCTCTTTCAGAAACGCGCTCGTAGCATGTAGCCGCTTTCCGTTCGCGACGGGCCCGAATTCCGCCTTCCCTTCCGGGCAATTGACGCGGCGGATCGCGACTTGATCGAGCCCCAGCTTGCGTGCGGCTTTCGCGATGATCGGTTCGATAATGACTATTCCCTGCAGTCCGCCGGGCGAGCTTTGCGCGCTTCGTGGCGGCGTGTTGGTCAGCACGGTCACGCCGCGCCAACGCATCGCTTGCGGCTGATACAGCAACGAAACGATGCGGCCGGAAGAAAGTGCGTCGCCGACCGAATCGTAGGGGCCGTTGTCGCAGATGACGAACATGTCGAGAGCGGTGATTCGCCCGTCACTGCTGAATCCGACTTTCATGCGGCCTTGAAAGCCTGGGCGCGCTCTGCCGATGAAAGTTTCTTCCTCGCGGCTGATGCGCATCATCACCGGCGCGTTGGTTTTCTTCGCCAGCAGCGCTGGAATAATCATGGTGACGCCGCCGGTGATCTTGCTGCCAAACCCACCGCCGGTGTATTCGCTGATGAAAACAATATTATTGACGTCTATGTTCAGCCAGCGCGCGATAGCCGGTAGGGTTTGCGCGGTGCTTTGCGTGCCAGTGTGCAGGAATAACCTGCCGTTCTGCCAGTAGGCCATCGCGCTGCGCGGTTCTAGAGTTTCGTGGCTGGTGTCCGGCGTAGCAAACGATTCATCGAGCACGAGTGCCGCGTTCTTGAAACCGGCATCCAGATCGCCATACGTCCACTCGTCAGGCGCCTTGCCCATCGGCAACCGATTTTCTTTCACGCCGGCGAAGTCAGCGTCCGTCCACTTCAGCGTCGCGACCTGCGGCTGGCCTTGAGCCGGCGGCGCGGGCCGGGTCCACACGTTGCCGTCGGTGCGCGGATTGGGGCCGCCGGGGCGAAGCGTCTCGAGTGGATCAACGACGAAAGGAAGCGGCTCGAAATCAATTTTGATTTTTTCGATTGCGTCCGCGGCGGTTACTTCGTCCACGGCGGCGACGGCGAGAATCGGCTCGCCTTGATATACGGGCTCCATGGTGAGGCCGCGCTCGCCCCACTTGCTGGCTTTAATCACCGTACCGTTGTCGGTCAAGGTATCGGCGGGCGCGGGCAGGTCGTTCGCGGTGAGAATGGCGCGAACGCCGGGCATGGCCAGCGCTTCGCTTGCGTCAATGTGCTTTACGCGCGCGTGCGGCATGGGGCTGAGCAGAAGTTTGCAGAACAGCATGCCTTCAGCGCGAAAATCCTCGGCGTATTTCGCAGCTCCAGTAACTTTGGCATAAAGATCAGGCGTTGGATAATTTTTGCCGACCAGTTTGTGGCCGACGCCATACTGACGCTCGGTACTCTTGGCCGGCTTTTCAGCATCAGGCATGGTTGGCAGCCCTCCTGAGATTTTCCGCGCCACGCATCATCGCGTCGAGAATCTTGTTGTAGTCCTGGCAGCGGCAAAGATTTCCAGAAATTCCGTGCGCTAGCTGTTGCCGGGTGGGATTGGGATTTGTTTTCAGGAAGCCAACCGTGGCCATCATGAAGCCGGACATGCAGAACGCGCACTGAAAACCCTGCTCGTCAATGACGCCTTGCTGTACAGGGTGCAGCGTGCCATCGGCGCCAGCCAAGCCTTCTACGGTGACGACTTTTCGTGCGCGCACCGTGTGCGTGAGCACCGAACAGGAATACTGCGGGACATCGTCAATCAGCACGGTGCAGGCGCCACATTCGGCGCGGTCGCAGCCGAGCTTTGTGCCGGTGAGGCCGAGCTTGTAGCGCAACGTCCACGCGAGCGTTTCCTGCTTCAGAACGTCGACGCGCCGCGGTTGGCCATTTACATTGATGGTGATGAGGCGATCGGTGGCGCTCGCGCCGGGCGTTTGGCCGAACAGCGTGGCGGCTCGGAACAAATAATTTGCCGAGGAAACGGCTGCGCCGCTGGCGATGACGCCCTTGATGAAGTTGCGCCGGGAAATCTCTTTCGAGATGGCCTCGGCCGGCTTTATGTCAGTGACGTCTGACACAGATGGTTCTCCTCTATGGAATCTTAGCGCGGCCGACACTCCGATGCGTAACAAACGTTTTCGGTCCCGGCCGCCTATTAGATGGGACGCTCTGGACGGTTCCAGGTTGCGCTTAAATTCGCAGTGGCTTGAGAGTTCCTTCAGCCCAGTCTAAAGCGCGTCGCCGGTTTTTGCGGGAATCATTACCGCCGCCACCGCGGCGCTGGCCACGCACAAACCTGCGCAAATCAACATTACGATTCGGAATGCAAATAAAAAAGCGTGGGAAATTGCGGCACGGAGCAGCGCGGTTGTGTGCGCGTCCACACCAGAGGGCAAATCGAGGCCAGCGAGTTTGATCTCGTTTGATCGCACATACTGAAGAATGTCAAACGGCAGCGTCGCGCCCGTGAGACCGCGATTCAGCGCCGAGCTAAATAATTTCACCATGACGATCCCCAGGATCGCGACGGCAAGCACGCTCGCAACCCGCGCGACTGCATTGTTGATGCCGGAGGCGGCGCCAGCGCGATCCTGTGCAACTGAGCTCATCACCACCGTAGTGAGTGGCGCGACGCTGATCGCCATTCCAAATCCGAGAACAACGAACGCAGGAAAAAATCCTAACCAATAACCGGCGCCCACAGCGGGTACGGCGCAGAGAACGAAACCGATCGCCGCAATCAACGGCCCGACGATCAGCGGAGCCTTCGATCCATAGCGCGTGACCAGCCCGCCGGACCAGCGCGAAAGCAAAAACAGCAGCAGAATCAGAGGCAGCGCGGCCGCGCCCGTGGCAGTTGTGGAATATCCCTGCACCTGAATCAAATCCATCGGAAACAAGAAAAAGAAAATTCCAAGAGCGGCATAGAGAAACAGGGTGAGCAAGTTCGCGCCGCTAAATCCGCGCGACGCAAACAGCGCCAGCGGAACCATCGGCGAATTTACTCTGGCCTCGACGAACGCAAAAGCAATCAAACAAGCGAATCCTAGAATCAAGCTTCCGTAAACCAACGGTTGGTCCCAACCGAGCGTCGTGGACTCGATGAATCCGTAAACCACGCCGCCCAATCCCACCGTCGCGACCAGCGCGCCCAGCCAATCCACATGCCGTGCCCGGACCTCGCAGCTTTCAGGTATGTGCCGCAGCGAAATTACAATCACCGCGGCTGCAAGCGGAACGTTGATGAAAAATATCCAGCGCCAGGAAGCATGCTCAATCAGCCAGCCGCCCAGAACCGGGCCCAGCGCCGCGGTGATCGCGGTGAACCCGGACCATGTGCCGATTGCCTGGCCGCGCTTTTTTTCGTCGAAAGACGCGCTGATGAGCGACAGGCTCCCGGGCACCAGAAAAGCCGCTCCCACACCCTGCACACTTCGCGCGATCACCAACTGCTGAATATTTGCAGCGAGACCGCAGGCGATGGAAGCGGCAGCGAAAACCGCCACGCCGATCAAAAACACCCGCCGGCGGCCAAATGAATCTCCCAGTGAACCGCCGACGAGAATTAGCGCGCCCAGGAACAATCCAAAAGATTCGACGACCCATTGCACGCCAACGACGCTCGCGTGCAGGCTCGCCTGCAGCGCCGGCAAAGCGACGTTGACAACTGTGCCGTCAATATAAGCCATGCTGGAGCCCAGAATCGTGGCTGCCAGGATCCAGCGTCGTGCTTGCGTCGCGCACGGAACTTCAGCATTCAGTGAACGAACGACCCCTTCGTCGCAGGGCGGTTTCATGAGGCTAGAGATGAACTCTCATGCGGTTTTGGTTTCGGCTTTCGTTCACACCAGCCAAGACTGGATGTTGATTTGAGATTTCAGCGTTCGGTGGACGGGGCAGCTTTCCGCGATTTGCAGCAATTTCGCGCGTTGCTCGGCGGTCAGCGGGCCTGCCAATTCCAATTCGCGCTCGATGTGATCGAGAATCCCTTCCTTCGTTTCGCATGTGGCGCAATCTTCAGCGTGAATTTTCGAATGGCGCAGACGTACGATCACACCTTCCAACGGCCAATTTTTCCTCTGCGCATACATTCCCAAAGTCATGGAAGTGCAGGCACCCAACGCCGCGAGCAGCAGGTCGTAAGGATTCGGCCCGGAGTCTATCCCGCCAGCAGCGGCCGGTTCATCGGCGGTGAGATGATGCGCGCCGGCAACAATTTCCTGCGCAAAGCTCACACCGTTGCCGCGCACAACGACATTAGGTTCCAGAATTGCCGGATGCGGTGAAATCTGCTGTGATGCGTTCATACGACCCTCCGAATGCTGTTCCGAAGTGCTGTGCCGACGTGCCCAGTAGCCAACTAGTAGGATAGTCCATTCCGGAGCGAGACCATCGCTCGAGTTACGTCGCCGCGCGCTGAGGAGGAAGATCGCAGGGATGCGCCATCCAAAGATTTCCGAGCTGCGAATGGAATGGAGGTTTTCGTCTTTCGTCCGATCCAACCACGCGGACTACTAGGCCGAATCGCAAGTATCCAGAAAGCGTGTGGACAATAGTTTGCGAGATCGCAGCCAGCCGATCCAAATCGAGCGGGCACTTCCCGCGACGGCGGCATTGTGTTAAGTCTCATCATGCTACCTTTTATTCGGGGCCTAACTGTGTGGCCGAGCGGAAAGCAGAGACGCACCATCGCCTTACAGGAGGTTGAAGCGTATGAGAGCGGACATTGTAGCTGGCGCGGTGTTTCCCGATTACGAGCTGAGCGATCAGGCGGGCACACGTCGCAAACTTTCCGAATTGCAGGGACCGGACCCGATGATCGTGGTGCTCAGTCGGGGAGGATTCTGCCCCAAGGACCGGCGCCAGGCCGAGGGGCTAGTACAACTGCACCGCGAAATGGAAGTCGGTTACTGCCGTCTGGTGACAATCAGCACCGACAATATCGTTGAGACGAATGAATACCGGACCGGGATTGACGCGCACTGGACTTTTTTGTCTGATCCGGGCCGCAAGGTTCAAAAAGATCTGGACATCGCCGAGTACACGGACGGCGAGCATAACCCGATGATCCCGCATGTGATCGTACTCGAACCGGGCCTGGTGATATTCAAGATTTACAACGGCTACTGGTTTTTTGGCCGGCCGACGGTCGAAGAGCTTCGGCAAGACTTGCGCGCCGTGCTGAAAAAATGCCGGCCGGATTGGGACATCACTAAGCCCGAACTAAAAGCCGCGTGGGAACGGGGCGAGCACGGTCGCTTCTATCCCTACGGCAAAACCTATCGGCAGGTGTTTCGGGAACAGGAGTGAGCGGAACGATTGCATGATTAAGAGCATGAGCGCCCGGCCCGCGAATCCACTTGAAAATGTTGTAAAAGTGCTGCGCGCGTCTACAAGCTGATCGACATGCCTGAGCTGCCGGATATTGCTGCTTACATCAGCGCACTCGAGTCACGAATCGTGGGCGAGCGAGTCGTGCGCGTGCGGCTCGCGAACGCGTTTCTGCTGCGCACCGTGGAACCGCCGATAGCGGACGTGGAAGGCCGCACGGTGCGCGAATTGCGGCGCATCGGCAAACGCATCGCCATCGGCGTGGATGGAGATTTCTGGTTGGTATTGCACTTGATGATCGCCGGCAGGCTGCACTGGCGTCCGGCAGGAGCAAAGCTATCCGGCCGGCAGAATCTGGCTGCATTCGATTTTCCCAACGGTTCGCTGGTGCTTACCGAAGCCGGCACGAAACGCCGCGCATCGTTGCATGTTTTGAGCGGCGAAGAAGCCTTGCGCGCCATTGATCCGGGAGGGATTGATGTGTTCGGCAGCGATTTGGCCTCGTTTCGCGCCCAGCTTTCGGCTGAAAACCGCACGCTGAAGAGATCTCTGACAGATCCGCGGCTGCTCAGCGGTATCGGCAACGCGTATTCGGATGAGATTCTCTACGCGGCGCAATTATCGCCGATCGCGTTGACGCGCAAGTTGCAGCCGCAAGAGTGGGAGAGGCTGTTTGACGCGACGCGAAATACGCTGAAGCTTTGGATGGACCGGCTTCGCGCCGAGACGTCGTCCGGATTCCCCGAAAAGGTGACCGCATTTCGCAAGGGTATGGCAGTTCACGGCCGGTACGGAGAGCCTTGCCCCAGATGTGGAGAAAAAATTCTGCGGATTCGCTACGCCGACAACGAGACCAACTACTGCGCGAAATGCCAAACAGGCGGAAAGGTTCTCGCTGACCGCGGCTTGTCGCGGCTATTGGGATCAGACTGGCCGCGGACGCTCGATGAATTGGAGGCCCTCACGCGCCGATAGAAGTTGTGAGGTCAGACAAGTGTGAATGGTTATTCAAGGATTTCGCGCATGCCGTCTGAGGCATGCACTATATAAATGTCCGGCTTGCGGCCCGTCGCTCGTTGGTAGCCGCGCGCGACGGCGCTTTGAAATTCCTCTACCACCTCGCTGCGCACCAAGCTGATGGTGCAGCCGCCAAATCCCCCGCCCGTCATGCGCGAGC
>Ga0210390_10000046_pt1 | contig 127632 bp, 105 predicted proteins | sample IncBWH11OmetaG_FD_161050 | JGI IMG/M metagenome (GOLD analysis project Ga0210390, IMG submission 161050) | Forest soil microbial communities from Barre Woods Harvard Forest LTER site, Petersham, Massachusetts, United States - Inc-BW-H-11-O ...
CGGGCGAACTGATTTGCGTAAAGCCGAGGTTAAGCCTGGCCGTTTCGACGGCGGCTTCGGCCGACTTGATTTGCGCCTTGTCCGTAGCCACGGTAGCCTGCGCCGCCAAGTTATTCTGGTTGGCATTGTCAAGGTCCTGCTGACTCGCTGCCTGCAACTTCGCGAGGGGAGTGTACCGCTCCACATCAAGCTCGGTCCGGCCTTGAACAGCTTCGGCGTTCGCAAGCTGCGCTATCGCCTGCGCTAACTGTCCACTCGCTTGGTCGAGCGCCGCCTGAAACGGACGAGGATCGATCTCAAAAAGCAGCTGTCCCTTTCTTACCGACGACCCTTCCTGGTAATCACGTCTGAGTAAGTACCCCGTGACCTGCGCCTGAACGTTGGCATTCACCTCTCCCGCGAGCGTGCCGATCCATTCGGTGTAAAGGTCCACATCCTTCTGCTCGACCTGCGCCACCATAACTTCCGGAAGCGCGGCTGCCCCGGCGCCGGAAGCATGTTTCGGGCGTAGCGCCGCAACCACTACGGCCAGGACGATCAAACCCAGCACTCCTGCTATCGCGAAACTATGTCTAAGAAGGCTATTCATGGTGTATGTCTTGAATCGCTCCCTTTCGGCAGTCATTTTTGTGAGTCTTTCAAGTGGGGTGGCATGTCACACGAAAGGAATAATGCAGCGCGACTGCCAAAGAGCCACGCGTTTCTAACAGTGGAACTTATTGAGTTGTCGTGAGATAAGACGCGGAGAGACGAGCCCTCAGTCGAGCTGCCAAGGTAGCGCTGCCATATTTGCGGTAACGTGCCCGTTTTGTGGCACCGATTGTGCCAGGTGAAGCATCACATGGAAGGGAATCCACAAAATCCTCGTACGGTGCACAGACCATGAGCAACCATTCGGAGGTCCTCGCAGCTCCATTGCATGAGACGCGGTACGAGGCCCTCATTCGGGTATCAAATGCGATTGGAGCGCATCGAGCTCCAAAGGAACTATTTGGCGCGCTGGTGAGGGAGTTGCACCGAGTCGTCCGGTTTGATTATATCTGTGTGTCCATTCGCGACGAGAAATCGAATACGTTTCACCGCCACGCCGTCGACGCAGAGACCGAGGCAGCCATCCCGCCGGACCCGGAACTGGCCATCGAGGAATCCGATGCCTGGTGGGTCTATCAGAACCAAGAGCCCTTGATCACTTCGCTCGAAGCTCGGGATGCCCGGTTTTCGAAATTTCACGAGATTTTGGAGAAGTATGGAGTCTGCTGTGTGTGCACTCTCCCGTTAACCACAGCCCACAGCAAGGTCGGAACCCTCACCTTTGCCAGTAAAGCTCCCGACGTCTATACCGCCGAAGAAGTTCACTTTCTTTCGGTGGTGGCTGAACAGATCGCTCTCGCTTTCGACAATGCGCTGCACTTTGATGCTGCGCAGGCCGCGCAGCAGCGGTTGCTCAAGAAGACCGAGCGTGTTGGGCTCCTCCTTGAATTGACCAATCACGTGGTTTCCAATCTTGATTTCCGAGATCTTCTCCGAGCCGTAGTAGCGAGCACGCGCCGGGTTATGGACTGCGATGGCGTGGGCATTGCTCTTCCCGATTGCGACACCACGCGCTTGCGGATCTACGCCTTAGATTTTCCGTTCAAAGACGATTCCGTCCAAGAGGAGAGCCTCGTCCCCATGGACGACGATACCTCGGGCGCGGTCTTTCGCACTGGCAAGCTTTGGCTCGGCAGCGTCCAGGAGGCCAGGCGGCTGGGAATGAAAGACACCTCGCAAGCCGAAGTTGGAACTGTCTGCATTCTTCCTCTTATCAGCCGAGGTCGCGTGCTGGGCACATTCGGCGTGGTCAAATATCAGGACAATGCGTTCACTGGCGATATTGAGTTTCTGTCCCAGATCGGTAATCAGGTTGCCATTGCCGTGGAAAATGCATGTGCTTTTGGGAAGATTCAAGAACTCAAGGAGCAGCTCTCCAAAGAGAAGTTGTATTTAGAAGATGAAATCCGCAGCGAAATGAATTTTGCCCAAACCATTGGAAGCAGCGCTCCTCTACGCCGGGCCCTCAAGCGAGTGGAAACGGTAGCGCCGACCGATTCGACTGTGCTGATTTACGGAGAGACCGGCACCGGAAAGGAGCTGATCGCGCGCGCCATTCATGATTTGAGCCCACGCCGCTCGAAGCCTTTCGTCAAGCTCAATTGCGCGGCCATTCCAACAGGTTTGCTGGAAAGCGAACTCTTTGGACACGAGAAAGGCGCGTTCACAGGAGCTATAGCGCAGCGCATTGGGCGCTTCGAAGTCGCCAATGGCGGCACCATTTTTTTGGACGAAATAGGAGAAGTTCCGCTTGAATTGCAGACCAAACTGCTTCGTGTACTGCAAGAGCGAGAGTTCGAACGACTGGGAAGTTCGCGCACGCTTCGAACAGATGCGCGCTTGATTGCCGCGACGAATCGGGACTTAGAAGCGATGGTGAGTGAGCAGAAGTTCCGATCCGATCTTTTTTTCCGCTTGAATGTCTTTCCCGTCCACATGCCTCCGCTGCGGGAACGCGACGGTGATATTCCGCTGCTGGTACGGCATTTCACGCAGCAGTTCTCCAGGCATATGAACAAGACAATTGAAACGATTCCATCAGCGACGATGGACGCCCTGTGCCGATACCATTGGCCGGGGAACATACGAGAACTTCAGAATGTGATCGAGCGCGCCGTAATCATCTCAACTGGTCCTGCCTTGAGCGTTGATGTGGCTGATCTGAAGTTTCCTAAAGCCGGCCATGCGGTCGAAAAAACCGCGGTTTCAAAATCGCCGACAAACGGCGCACTTCACGACGTTTTGGAGCGATCTGCACGTCAGCAGATTCTCGAGGCCCTGGAACAGTGCAACTGGGTTGTTGCCGGCCCGAAAGGGGCGGCAGCGCAACTTGGAATGAAGCGCTCCACCCTACAGCAGAGAATTCGCAAACTCGGAATCGCACGCCGCTCTGCCTAACCGAGCCGCACGGCACTCTCGCTCCTGTTGATTCCAAAACGCTCTCTCTTGCCCAGCTTTTGGGGTGCCACAAAACTGGCACCGTACCACAAATGCGGCACTGCCAACCCTGGCAGCGCGACCGAAAGAATGCAGTTTCGGCTCGCCATCCCAGTAGAAATCAATAAGTTCCGCAAAATTGGGAACCTCCCGCGCTTTGGCCCCCGTTATGCATTTTGCTCGGCATGAGTGGTTCGCGTGACGCGTGAGATGCGAATCCTGAACGGACTAGCAGACTTCCAATCGCAGCTCTCGCGTTCGCGAACCACTCGCCCTTCGTAAAGAGATGGCGCTTGAAATTGGGTGGTCAAACCGGTCGGTGGGCGAAGGACGCCCGCCACTGGGCGAAGAAAACGAGCCACGCGAATGCTGCGAATCACGATCGCCGAGACCGCCACAGAACAAAGGTGGACCCTCGAAGGTCGCTTGGTCCAACCGTGGGTCGGCGAACTGAGGACATGCTGGAAAAAAAGGCACCGTGCACAGAACGGGCGAGGATGCACGGTTGATCTCAGTGGAGTCACGTTCATTGACAACAGTGGACTGCGGCTTCTGCGAACCATGTCAAGGGAAGGCCCGCACTTTATCGCCACGGGTATCTACACGAAGCATGTGCTTGAACATCTGAAAGCCGGCATATGACGTGTTCTGGTCATTTGGTTTCTTTGTTTGTTTGCTGCCTCCCTGCCAAGCGTCATCGCTTGCCCGCGATCAATGCAGGCGAACCCGGAACTCGGCGAGACGAATACGAAACAAGAGTTCAGAGCGCATTTGAACCCGAACAACGGATCGAACCCAGGCAGTTCTGATCTTACAGACGGACCTAGAGGGACACTGTGCCCCCACTCATAAGAAAGTTCGACAAACGAGCACCAGCGGTCCCTCGAGCTCGCATTCGCGTAGAAGACTCGATGCGGAAACAGAAGGACGCGATTGACGCGGCTGAGTGCTCAGCGTGAGCAATCCAACGAGTTCGCGAATCGGATTCCTGCGAAAGCACGAAACTAATTCGTGTCTCGAAATCGAGGCCTGGATGCCGAGTGAAGTCAAAGCCATCTCACCACTGTTGGACCAGCTGATGCATTTAATCGAAGCATCACGCTGCGTTGCAGGCGAGGAAGTTTCTGTTGAGCTCGCCCTTCGCGAGGCTCTCAATAATGCGGTGCTTCATGGCAACCGTCTCGATCCGAGCAAGCTGGTTCGTGTTTATTGCCGATGCGAATTGAGCAAAGAGTTGTCCGTGCTCATCAAGGATCAAGGCAGCGGATTCGATCCGAGCGCGACTCCCGATCCTTTTGTCGTTGGGAGTCTCCAGGCCGAACATGGGCGCGGCATCCTGTTGATGAGGTCGCAGATGGACGAAGTGTCATTTGGCTGTGGGGGTAGAGAAGTTCGCATGCGAAAGAGGGTCTACGCTGGGCGGCGAACGATGCCTGAGGATAGCGGCCAATCGGACCGTCGATGTTCCGCAGGCGATCACAATTCCAGCGCTCCGAAAGACGGTAAACGGTCGACTCCGATGGAAACGCGGGAGGGAGAAACATGCTGAAAATCTCCATCACTGAAACCGCGACGGAAACGCGATGGGTGCTGCAAGGCCGAGTGTTTGGCCCCTGGGTTGGCGAGTTGAACGCAATCTGGAGGACGTCGACCAGGACCCGCAAAGGACGTGCGTGCATCGTGGACCTTAATGACGTCACGTTTATCGATAAAGGCGCGGAAAAACTCTTGCGCACGATGACGAGAGAGGGTGCGCGATTGGTAGCCAACGGCGGCTATATCAAGAATGTGTTTGGAAAACCGAAAAACATTGACAGACGGGGGCTGTCCGAAACGCTCGCGGCTTTTTTGCGCTTCTCACGCAGATCAGTTCGAGCAATGAGCACCAAACAAGCGTCCTGATGGATGCGAAATCCTAGAAGCGGTTGTCGGTAGAGAGAGGAACAATACCATGCCAACCGATATTTTGGACACGATCGATATTGATGGCGGCGAAGTGGCGATCGCTCCTGTGGCGATTGCACCGGAAGCGAAGGACACAGCCCTTGTTGCCGCCGCCAAGAGCGGAAACACTTGTGCTTTCGACGTTCTGGTCAAGCGTCACACGCGGAAATTTCTGCGCATCGCACAGCGCGTAACTCGTAACCGGGAGGATGCCCAAGACGTCGTTCAGAAGAGTTTTCAAAAAGCGTTCGTTCACGTGCGCAAGTTCGAAGAGCGATCCTCATTTTCCACGTGGATGACGCGCATCGTGGTCAACGAAGCGGCCATGTACCTCAGGGCAAACCGTCGCATAAGAGTCGTAGGATTCGACGAGCTGACCCCACGCGAAGAAGAAGCGGCACTCGGCTTTCAGATTCCAGATTCGTGCCCCAGTCCTGAACAGAGTTATTCACAGCAGGAAGCCGAGCGAATGCTTTCGTTTGCCATCCGTCAGTTGCCACCGGGAGTTCGGACGGCTATCAAGCTCTGCTACCTCGACGAGCGATCTCTCAAAGAGAGCGCTCAGCTGATGGGGCTGTCCGTTGCGGCTGTGAAGTCACGAGTCCTGCGCGGGCGAAGGAAATTGCGCCAGACGCTCAAGCGCTTCGTAGAGCCCCTGCGGACCCTTGTACGTGAGTCGTTCGAAACCGGTGCCCACGCAAATGCAGGCTCGCCCTCGTCCGCGGCGCGGTTGGCTGCGGCGAAGGCCAAGGGAGGCGCTTATGGTGACAATTCTTCTGGGAGCTGCGCTTACCATCCTAGTCTGGCTGACCCTCGCCGGACCAAGCGGTGGAAACGGATCGGACCGTTTTCGGTGAACCGAATGGAGTGAACACCTAGAGTGAGACGGTTTTATCATGCACACTTTGCGAAAGGCGGCCATATCCGGACCATTCCCGTTTCGCATGGGTGAGGCAATCGTTCGACATGTTGGAGTTTTGAAGCCGGCATAAATGCGGGTCCATTGCTGGGGTTCATCAATAAGGCAGGCAGAATCTCGGAAGACGGTTTTACGCCCAAGGGGATCTGGGCAATTGTGAAGGCAAACGGGAAAAGCTGTGGTTTAGCAACGATCGCACCGCCCGACTGGCGCCTTACCTGTGCACGACTGTGCCATCAGGCGGAGGAGATCCGGAACAAATTCAGTTCCTGCTGGGCCATGTCACAGTCCAGACGACACAGAGCGATACCTTGGGTGCCAGCGGCGGTTTCGCGATGCAGTCAACGATCGCATTGGTCTGGAGACAGATGCGCCGCCATGATCGACGTTCCGGGGAATTGTAACTGCTAGCTTCGCAGGACTAATCCCGCCGGGCAAGCCGGATAGACCATGTTCTTGTCTCCATAGTCTTGAGTCTTGAGTCTTGAGTCTTGAGTCTTGAGTCTTGAGTCTTGAGTCTTGAGTCTTGCCCGCAGCGGGGCACAAATCCCCTGCGTCGATGATTTCGTCATTCTGTCCGTTTTCCCTTATGTGTGCTGCCGGCTGAATGCTCATTATGGACAGAACAATCCATAATATGGCATCATGGGTGCCTGGAGGCTTTGGTGGCCATATGCAAACAAAATCATTCAAAGGCAAAGTAGCTCTCGTCACGGGTGGTTCAAGGGGGATCGGAGCAGGCATCGTCCGCCGGCTCGCGGCCGACGGCGCGTCCGTTGCGTTCACTTACTCAAATTCAGAGGAAAAGGCTCTCCAACTCGTAAGCGAAATCGAATCCACCGGAGGAAAAGCACTGTCCCTAAAAGCCGACAGCGCGTCTGCCGAAGAGCTCCGCGCCGCTGTGGCCAGAACAACGGAAGTCTTCGGCACGCTTGACATCTTCGTCAGCAGCGCGGGCATTCTCATCACGGACACAATCGATACCTACAGTCTCGAAGAATTCGACCGCATGGTGGCCATCAACGTCCGGGCCGCCTTCGTCGGTATTCAGGCGGCTGCCCAACAAATGAAAGAAGGAGGTCGGATCGTGCTCATCGGCAGCAACACCGCTATTCGCACTGCCTTCCCTGGCGCAAGTGTTTACAGCATGACTAAGGCTGCGCTTACAGGGCTTGTTCGGGGCGCTGCCATCGATCTGGCCCCGCGCGCCATCACGGTAAACAATGTTCAGCCCGGACCCACAGCGACCGACATGAGCTCAGCGCATGCCGAGTTGGTCAAGACGCTGATTCCTTTGAAGCGAATGGGCGATATATCGGAGGTTGCTAGCTTCGTCTCCTACCTGGCCTCTGAAGAAGCGGGCTTCATCACCGGAGCCAGCCTCACAATCGACGGCGGATACGTCGCCTAATCAGAACAGAGCAATAAGGGAGAAGAGGTGCATGGCTCGACCGAAAGAGTTCGATCGGGAGAAAGCGCTTCGGAAGGCGATACGCCTTTTTTCTCAGCAAGGCTTTGCCGCCACATCGACCGACGACTTGATGCGCGTAATGGACATCGGGCGGCAGAGCATGTATGACACTTTTGGCGACAAGCGGGCGCTATTCTTGAAAGCCCTGAAAGTGTATGTCGCACAGAGCGTTCGTTCCATTAAGGTGGAGTTGGAGAGGCCCGGGTCGGCCCTCTCCGCCATTCAAAACGCCCTGGTGACCTTCGCTGAACGAAAAGACTTGTCCAGTGCGGAAGGCTGCATGGGGCTCAACGCAATCACCGAATTCGGTCGGCAAGATGCGGACGTAACGCGTATCTTACGCGACGCGGCGCGCGTGTTGCGTCAAGCCCTAATGCGAGTGCTCACGGCGGCAAAAAACCAGAGAGAAATCAGGTCAGATGCAAGTCTTGATAGCATGGCAGACTTCTTTGAGAGCACGCTCGCTGGGATTAGGATCGCGGCCAAAGCGGGCAAGAGTCGCCGCTCACTTCGAAATATGGCAGCCTTTGCGTCAAGAGCGTACATGGCATAGGATTGCCGAACAGCTGCCGAGCGACGGGCAAGTCGGAGACTATCGATTCGTCCATCGGATTGGTACCGACAAGCGGATTTCCCAACAGTAATCGAGAATCGTTGGGGAGGACTAGCGACTGTTGACCGGAGAATTTCCTTCAGGTACCTTGAACGCTACTTCGTAATGATTCGTTTTGCCATCGGGCCCGCCGATTTGTTGGCTGTAGCGCAACAACTTCCCATCGTCCGAGAGACCTAGACGTTCCTCAAGCTCCACGCGTCGCCTCATTCTTTCAACTGTCATTGGAGGTTTCGGGGGCCACGATTGGTAGTTTTTCAGCATGCGCTCGGCCGCTTCCAATGCGGGTTCAGGCAGCTTGTCCACTGATTCGTGAAGGACTTCTCGGCTTGGCGTAAAGGCTCCATCATCCAAATCAGATTTCAGAATGAATCACCGTGACGCGGGACTGTTAGCAAATTCGAGCATCTTGGCGTCACCGCCAGGCGCTAAGGCGATCCTCGGATTACTGGTGCGAAGCGGATTTCTCAACATCTATCCGAACTAGTCCGGCAATCAAGTATTCGTGCCTCCAGCTCGGGACTTATCGAGGGCGGTTGCCCGGATTGCCGCTGTATGCCACGAGCGTCCAGAAACCGTTTCGGCTCGCGGGCGTCGGCGCTTCAGCGCCCTGCGTAGGGTACCAAGTTGCCCCGCGAGAGGAAGCCACAATTCTTACCAGTAGCTGACGAACCGTTTGCCCGCGCTCATCAAACGGACCAACTTCGTCGATAGGCTCAGTTGGGGGATAATCCCCGCCGAAGCCCTGCTTCAATGGATCTAAATCTAGCTCCAAGGCCATCCACAGTTGGTTGTCTACCGCCATCAATTCTCCCCTCGACACTCTGAAGTGCGGCAGCCTATGATTCAGCCAGTCTGGCGACCTTACTTCTTTTTTGCGGATCAGTATCACACCGTCCAGCACCGAGAGTTGATAGGTGTCAGTGGAACCGAGAATCTTCTGCACGACTTCACCAACCGTAGCGTCGTCGATCTCGATTTCAACTGGATTGCTTAACTCCGCTCCGTAAAACTCGATCCCAAAACAAATCCGCTGGTCACGTCCAAACCAAATCAGCGCATCCAGCGCGCTTGTCTTCCCGATACTGAAGTGGCTTACGTGGCGCGAAAGCAGAGACTCCGAATTGCGCGCGACGCCCCCCGTGTTTGTGGCCAACAGAACAACAACGGCGAGCCAGATCTTCACTGATCGCTTCCTCTTCAGCCTGAGTATAGATGCAACTCCTGATAGTCCCAATCAGGCGACGGGTTTCTAGATAGATGTTGGTAACAGGGGTGGCTGTTGAAAAAGTCTTCAATGAATGCGAACGGAAGTGTTGGCAGCAACGTCCATAGGAGCAAGCGTTCTGCCGATGCTCTTGTTCATCGTCATTCACGGAGGCTTGCGGATGATGATGGGACAACACGCCCGTTCCGAGTCGCTGTTCTACTACTTTCGCAATGAAAAAACTCTCGCTCCGGCAAATCGTGATAAAGTTGCTCAAGTGTTTCTTAACCGCAGGGTTGGCTCGTTCGAATCCAAGCTCGGGAGCCATTCTTCCTCTTCTCGCACCCTAAGTTCCCATATGAACTAGTTTCAGTTGTTTGACGCATAGGCTATAATGTCCCCGCCGGAACGGAATGAACTCGCTTAACAGACCGATACACGCAAATCGCCAAGGATCGCCCTGTGTGTTTTTCGCAATTCTGTAAGAACGAGGAGTCTTCCAATGACAAGCCCACCTGAACTAACGCATTACTATCGAGGAGCATGGAGCGGTGCCAAATCCGCTGAGTATCTCGATATCGTAAATCCTGCGACCGGCGAAAGGCTGGGGCGCTCGCCGATCGCAAGCAAGGCAGAGGTCAACGCTGCCGTTGAAGCCGCCGCAGCCGCTTACCCGGCTTGGCGACGAACGCCTCCCGAAGATCGCATTCAATACCTGTTCAAGCTGAAACAGATTCTGGAAGACAACGTCGAGGAGCTCGCGACAATCTGCACGCAGGAAAACGGGAAGACGGTGGGTGAGTCGCGCGCGGAGATACGGCGAGCCATTGAAAATGTGGAGGTCGCGTGCGGCATTCCCACGATGATGCAAGGCTATAATCTGGAAGACGTCGCTTCCGGCATCGACGAAGTAATGATCCGGCAGCCGTTGGGCGTGACTGCAGCAATCACCCCATTCAATTTCCCGGCCATGATTCCTTTCTGGTTTCTTCCCTACGCGATCGCTTGTGGAAATACTTTCATTTTGAAGCCTTCGGAAAAAGTTCCACTGACGATGCAGAGGGCTTTCGAACTAATGGAGGCACTGAAACTGCCGCCGGGAGTACTGAATTTGATCCATGGAGACCGGACTGCAGTGGACGTGCTTCTCGAACATCCCGACGTCCGAGCCATCAGTTTCGTTGGCTCCACTCCGGTGGCGAAGTACGTTTACGCCCAGGGAGCTAAATTCGGTAAACGCGTGCAGTGTCAGGGCGGTGCAAAAAATCACGTGCTGATTTTGCCTGACGCCGACCTGGAAACCACGACTCGCATCGTCAGCGATAGCGCGTTCGGGTGCGCCGGCCAACGCTGTCTGGCTGTTTCGGTTGTGGTCACCGTGGGTGACGCTCGTAACGAATTCACTGAAGCTATCGCGAAGGTGGCTAGTTCGATACGCGTAGGAAACGGCCTGGATCAAGAAAGTCAGATGGGACCGGTGATTACCGCGGCCAGCAAGAAGAGGATCGAGGGATTGATCGATAAAGGCGTGAGTGAGGGCGCAAAAATGCTGCTGGATGGCCGCTCCGGAAACGGCACCAATGGCGCGGGGAACTTTCTGAAACCGACGCTGCTCGACAATGTTCCGGCGGCCAGCGCACTTTCAACCACCGAAATCTTCGGACCAGTGCTCAGCCTGGTTCATGCACAAACACTCGAAGAAGGAATTGAAACGCTGTCGCGCAGCCCGTTTGGAAATATGGCTTCGATTTTTACCAGCAGTGGCGCTGCAGCGCGTAAATTTCGATATGATGTACCGGCCGGAAACATTGGGATCAATATCGGAGTCGCTGCGCCCATGGCTTATTTCCCGTTCAGCGGTTGGCGCGACAGCTTCCTTGGCGTGCTGCACGGACAGGGACGTGATGCGGTCGAGTTTTACACGGACAAGAAGGTGGTTGTGGAACGCTGGCCCAAGGAATGGTCGCGGAAGTTTTAACGCAGACTCGCGTGCAGGCTCCATGAGACCGTGAGTTTGCGTCGTCGCCCTGATTAATTCTGCCCTGCTAAATCTTTCGGCAGCGCATAGGCGATGTAGGATCTATGCACTGGCTCCGCGGTCGGTTGCTCGGGCCCATCCCTCGGTATTTCAGTGTGTTTCGCCGAGGTGGCGCAGACAACGATGTATTCGCGACCATCCACCTCGTAAATGGCCGGGACTCCCTCGGAGGCGGCCGGAAGGTCCACCGACCAAAGCACCTTTCCTGTTTCCTGATCGTAGGCGCGGAGTTTCCCTTCATCCTTTGTGGCGATGAATAACAAGCCTGTAGCCGTGATGACCGGACCATTTCTCGGCAACATGATGCCGGTACCCTTCAGATTTTCCGGCGCGCCCTGCGGTGCATCTCCAAAGGGAACTTGCCATTTGATCGTCCCTTGATTCAGGTCGTAGGCGGTGATGACTGACCACGGCGGTTTAATGATTGAGGGTTGCAGACCGTAGCCGGTCCAGTAACGAACGGTCGAGTCTCCGGCTAGGTTGGATCCTGCTGGAGGTTCGCCGCCCGGAGGCAGGGGGCCTGGAGCGCTTTCGGGATCACCAAGATACGAAATGAGGCCGCTCAGGAGCCTGTCGGTGAGGTCGGGAAATCCCGGCATGTCTTTCAGGCCGTACTTCACGACGCTCTTAATCGTGCTTTCGCCGAAATTTGCAGGAGCATTTACAAGTGACGGAATGGCGGGAGGAGCTCCTTCGCGATTCTCCCCGTGGCACCTCTCGCAATAAAAGTGATAAACCGCTTTTCCCTGCTGCGCCGGGGTTCCAGTGGTCGGGATGTTCCAGAGCGATGGCGGCGCACGACGCTCATCCTTGAGAATTGCCGGCATGTCCATCGAAACGACGAACATCGTTGCATCCGAGGGATTTGACGCCGTCATGCCCCAATTTGATCCGCCCCGGTTGCCGGGCATCTCGATTGAATTAACTTGTTCCGGCGGTGTGAAAAGTCCCTCATTGATGGCACCCTGGACTACCGTCTCCCATCGTTCCCGATCACGCGGACTCAGGATATAGGGATCCAAATCCGCGACCGTAAATTCTTGACGCGCAAACGGTGGCGGCGCGGTAGGAACCGGCTGCGTGGGAGAAGCGGCCTCACCCGGCATGTTGGACTTCGGAACCGGGCGCTCTTCGATCGGCCAGATTGGTTTACCCGTCGCTCGATCGAAAACGTAGAGGAAGCCCTGTTTCGACGCTTCTGCGACAACCTCAACATCTTTGCCGCTGTGTCGCACGGTCAGGAGTTGCGGCGCCGATGTCGCGTCGTAATCCCACAGGTCGTGATGGACCAGTTGGTAATACCAAATTAATCTTCCGGTGCGCGCCTCGAGTGCGAGCAGCGAATCAGCGAAAAGTGTGTTTCCTTTGCGGTCCGCCCCGTAAAAATCGTACGTTGGTGCGCCCGTGGGGATGTAGACAATCCCGGTTTTCTCATCCAGGCTCATCTCACCCCAGCAATTTGTGCCTCCTGCGGTCTTCCAGGTGTCTTTGGGCCAAGTCTCGTAGCCAAACTCGCCCGGATGCGGAATTGTGTGGAAAATCCACAGCATGAGGCCTGTTCGGACGTCGTAGGCGCGGATGTCTCCAGGAGGCGACCCATAGTCTTCGCCTGTTTCCGAGCCGACGATGATGAGGTCTTCAAAAACCTCTCCAGGCGTGCCGGACTGGATTTGATACATGGAATTGGGATCTCGACCGAGCCCCACTTTCAAGTCGACCGTGCCGCCATCACCGAACGACTTGATCAATTCCCCATTGGTGGCATCGATCGCTTCGAGATGATTGTCGAATGGGATGAGGAGCCGTCTGTCGGAACCGTCTTTGCTCTGCCAATAGTTGATTCCGCGATGGACTTCGAACCGTTGTCCCATGCTATTGGGATGATGAATCCAAATCCGTTTTCCGGTCGTAGCGTCGAGTGCGACGATGTCCGAATGCTGTGCGATGACGTACATGAATTTGCCGACCACGATCGGATTGAATTCATAAGCGCGCTCGTTGCCTGAATCGTAGGACCAGGCGACTTCCAGCTTATCCACATTTGAACGATTGATTTGCGTGAGCGCGGTGTAGTGAGAAGAATCCGCGTTGCCGAGATAAGTGCTCCAGGTCGTGTGAGAAGGTTTCGTGTCTTGCCCATGCGACCAGGCCATGACGCTGAACAGTATCGCGCTAACTGCAACGACGATTACGAAACTTCTGATTGAAACGCTGCGCACACCTCTGAACATGAGTGCTCCGGGTTCACGACTGCAGAATGTGATTCTTGTGCCAAGAATTGCTCAGCCGAACCGCAGGGATCCTCCGTCGAACGAAACCCGTTCCGGGATGGAATCTGTGGTGGCGATAAACGCGTGATATTCGACCTCTACGCTGGATTTTGCAGGCACCCAGCGGTATGCGGGCGTTCCGAACAGCCTTCCGCGTTCCACCATCTGCCGCCGGGATCCCAATGATGGCGACACACCGAATTCCATGGCGCAGGTCATCGTCTGACCGTTCCAGGGTGGATCGGAGCGCAGGTGATTTTCTTCCCATCGGCAGAGCCACGGAAAATCCTCGCGGTTCCAGATGTAACCGAACAAAACTTGGGTTGTCGGCGACCACGCCACGAAATATGCGTTATCGCTAGCTGGATCAAGCAAGTGAGTGGTGAAGCCGCCGGAGACAGGCTGACTGGTATAGACACGCATGTCGATCGCGTCGCCATTTTTCGCAGGACAGATCAGACCTTCAAACTCCGCGCCAATTTTATGGAAGCCACCTCCATCGGTAAAATCTTCGTCGATCACTTTGGATCGAGTCACGGGCGCGCGGAATTGCGTTCGTCCGAGTTCAAGAAATGGAGGACCTAAGGTCACATGCTGCGTCCATGCAGTTGGCCGGTCGGTGGGCGACAGATTTTCGAGGGACTCTCTCATCCGAATGAGGCCTTTCCCGCGCAGATCAATTTGACGATGGAAGGCAAGCTGCGCGAGCGGCAGGACGCAACTCAAGGAAATTGAGGTCCCATCGCTTGTAGCAACGTACGGCGCTACCGGCCCTTCGCCGTGAACGGGAACTCCGGCGGCGAATTCCTCAGGGCTGGGCATGCCATAGGTATCGAGGCAAAGACTGTGGCCCATGAGTCCGGACAATATATAGGCTTCGTTACTCGACCCGTATTCGGGATTCTTCGCGGGGGAATATTGGGACGGTTCGATCGAGGGCCAAGGCGGAGTCCAGAGAGGGTTTACATTCTTGGCTTTATGAACAATTTCCGCGATGTGGCCGCCCTCAATGAGGGCCGTCACGCGAACGGTTTCGTTCTCGACACGCACTGCACGACGGTTTCGATAGTTAAGCTCGGTCATCGCCACAAGTTGGCCAGACTTTGCCTAGACAAGATTTTTGGGAAACGGCCCAAAGATTTCGGCAGCGGTTGCGGTTACCAGTACGTCGTCTTCGATGCGAAAGCCGCCCACGAGCTTTTTGTAAATACCAGGTTCGACGGAAGTCAAATTGCCTTCCTCGAGTTCAGTCGCGGATTGGGGTGCGAGGATCGGAGACGATTCGTGGTACCTGAATCCCAAACCGTGGCCGGTTACATGCGGAAAGTATTCCGCATACCCTGCTTCGCGAATTACGGAACGCGCTGCTTCATCTACGTACGCGCCCGAAACGCCCGGCTTGATCGCGGCTGTGGCCGCCTCTTGTGCCTTCCTGACGACCTCAAATATTTTGAACTGTTCGTCCGTCGGCTGGCCCGCCACGCGTACACGGGTTCGGTCCGCCCAGTATCCATCGACAACGAGGCCCAGTTCGAGCAGCGCGACATCGCCGGCTTTCATACGAAGAAGCGTCGAGACTTCGTTCGGCCTGTAGCCGACAGCCGTTTCCACCGGCCCCACAGCGACCTGAGCGAATGCGCGGACGCGATCGGCACCTTTTTTTGTGCCCGAAACCATAACTTCCTTTTCCACGGCCGCCGCCAATTCAACTCCGGTAATCCCGACTTCAACCAGCTTTTCGAACATGTCGAGACCGAAACAAGAAATCTCACTTGCCAGCCGGAGTTTTTCGATTTCGTATGTTGTTTTTTGCAGGCGCTGCGTTTGCAAAAGCACCGACACGTCAATAAGTTCACTGCCGGCAAACACGTTAGCCAACATCTCCCGGCTTTGCACGGCCGGAACCAAAAACTCGGCGCTGTTCCACGATGGAGCAACAACTTCGAAGCTGGCTTCGTACCCGACGCGCTTCCACGATTTGCCCTTGGCGATTGCAGAGAGGCTGTTCTGAACGGCGATGGCCGGGTTGGGAGCTTCCAGAACTCCGTAGCCATAAAACACCCTTTGCGAATCCCAGAGAGACTTCGCAGCTTCTTGCTCATAACAGCTGGGAATGATGCAGACGGAATTGCCATGCAGGGGAAAAACCAGGGTGGTAGCACCGATCATGGGCCAAAAACCGCTAAGCAACAGGACGTTTTCGGGCAAGCGCAGGACGAGTGCGTCGAGCCGCTGTGCCTCCATCGCCCGCCGCATCCGGGTGAGCCGTTCTTCGTTCGCCATGTTCGCGTGCCCCTGAGTCGGAGATCGGCGTTCGTTCGATGCGCGTCGGGTTAACCCGCGCCGATGAATCCCGGATAGAGTGTCATGCCGCCGTCGATATATATCGTGGTTCCCTGAATGTAGTCCGATTCATCCGATGCGAGCCACACGGCAACACGCGATACGTCTTCCGGTTCGCCGATTCGTTTCGAGGGGATCAGCTTCAGTAAAACGGAATTGAAGACTTCAGGCGACGTGACCTTCTCGACGTTCATCGGAGTCCGGATCGCGCCCGGAGAGATTGCATTCACACGGATTTTTAGGTGAGCTACTTCCTGCGCGAGGCTCTTCATAAAAAGGATCAGGCCGCCTTTCGCAGCGGCGTAGTTCGCGTGACCTTCCCAGGGGATTATGTCGTGGACGGAACTGATCAAAATCAGTTTCCCGCAAGCGTAGGAAACGGAGCGATCAATTCCCTGCTTTTTGAATAATCTTACCGATTCGCGGCAGGCTAGAAAGACGCCAGTGAGATTGACATTGATAACCCTCTGCCACTGCGCCATGGTCATTTGATCGACCGGAGCATTGAGCTGCAGCGCAGAATTAGGAATGCAGATATCGAGCCGGCCGAACTCCTCAATAAATTTGCGAAACATCGCCTGCATCTGATCCTCTTCGGCGACGTCTGCTTTAAAGATAACGGCCTTGCGCCCGAGCTTCGCAATTTCTTCGGCGGTCCAGCGCGCGCCTTCTTCATCGCTGTTGTAATTCACAAGCACATCGGCGCCGGCTTGTGCCAGGGCAATCGCCATGGATTGACCCAAACCCTTGCTGGCTCCCGTTATGAGGGCTTTCTGCCCTACGAGCACGCGATGGATCGGCGCTGGCGGCATGTCATTGGGAGGGGTGTATTTGTTTTCGGGGGTCATCCGGTTGTTCCCTTTTCTATCATGTCCACGACACGACAACGAGCCCGCGAACTATCAATGGTACGTGCGACAGCAGGTATCCTTCGCGAAGCTGCTGACGATCAATTGACGGCGCGCCACTTCGTAACAGTCACCGCCGCAACCGGATCACCCTTTGACCGGTAATCGAGAAAATTCTTGAAATAAGAAGTGTTCACGTGTTCGTCGAGCGCCGCCTGGCTCTTGAACTTTTCATAAAACATGAATTTACCGGGATTTTCCGGATCGCGGTGTAGTTCATAGGCTAAACAACCAGGCTCCTTGCGCGTCGGGGCGACCAATGAGCGCAACTCGCGTTCGAGATCCTCTTCGCGGCCGGGCACCGCCTCCATCTGTACGTTCAATATGATATTGCTTTCACTCACGACGCAACCTCGTTCGCTTGTCTCGAACCATTACCAGTGCTCCCAATTAAAAAGTTATCGCTTGGCCGACACATTTCTCGGCAACGCAAACGCTATATACGATCTCAGCGGTGGCGTGGCAGTTGGCTGTGACGGTCCATCCCGCGGAATATCCGTATCTTTACCGGTCGTAGCGCAGACTACGATGTATTCTTGCCCGTCCACTTCATAGACTGCGGGTACGCCCTCAGACGCCGCTGGTAAGCTCGCCGCCCATACCTCTTTCCCGGTTTTTTGGTCATAGGCGTGGAGTTTGCCTTCAAACTTCGTGGCGGCGAAAATCAGCCCGCCCGCCGTTACCACCGGACCGTTTCTCGGCATCATGATGCCCGTCCCTGTGATGTTTTCTTTGGCGGCGGGAGGCGCTTCACCGAACGGAATTTGCCATTTGATCGTTCCCGTACTTAGATCGTAAGCGGTAATCGTTGACCAGGGCGGTTTGATAATGGCGGTAAACAGATTATACCCCGACCAATATTTGACGGGCGCCGCTGCTCCTCCTTCTGCTCGTGGAGCCGGGTCTGGCGCTTTTGGTTCTTCAAGCGCTCCGGGCGCCAAATCAGGATTGTCGAGATACAGCATCAAGTTCGTTACGTGAAGAGTGCTGAGGTCCGGAAATGCGGGCATCTCCTGGATTCCATTCTTCACGACGGTTCGGATGATGTCCTCGCCGAAGTTCTTCGGTGCGTTTACCAGCGAAGGAATTGAGGGCGGCGAACCTTGACGGTCGATTCCGTGGCAGCGTTGGCAATAAAGATGGTAGATGGCTTTGCCCTGCTCAGCTGGAGCGACATCCATCGGAATTTCCCAAAGGTTAGGTGGCAGCAAGTGTTCGTTTTTCAGGAAGGCGGGAATGTTCATCGACAGAACAAACATGCTCCCGTCGTTCGGATTCGAAGCCGTAGAACCCCAATTAGCGCCCCCATGGTTACCCGGCATTTCAATCGTGTCCGTGAGCCCGGGTGGAGTGAAAAGGCCCTTGTTGACCGCCGCATCAATTTTTGTCTTCCATTTGACGCGCTCGTCTGAGGTCAATATATATGGATCCAAATCAGCAGAAGTAAATGATTGCACCGCAAATGGCGGCGGCTTGGTTGGGAACGGCTGAGTGAGTGAAGCGACCTCGCCAGGCATGTCGGACTTCGGTACTGGCCGCTCTTCAATCGGCCACAAGGGTTTACCGGTCAGACGATTGAAGACATACAGGAAACCTTGCTTCGTGGCCTGCGCCACAATCGGGACTTCCTGGCCATCGTGGCGAACGGTGAGCAACTGCGGTGCGGCAGTGGCATCATAATCCCACAGATCGTGATGGACCAACTGGTAATGCCAAATCAATTTGCCGGTGCGCGCATCGAGGGCCAACAGCGAATCTGCAAATAAGTTGTTACCGGCGCGGTCGGCGCCATAAAAATCATACGTTGGCGCTCCCGTGGGTATGTAGACGATTCCGCGATCAACGTCGAGGCTCATCTCTCCCCAGCAGTTCGCACCGCCCTCAGACTTCCAAGTGTCTTTCGGCCAAGTGTCATAACCAGGTTCGCCCGGATGCGGTACCGTGTGGAATATCCAGACCATTTTTCCACTTCGCACATCGTATGCTCGTATATCTCCTGGAGGTGAACCGTATTCCTCGCCGGTGGACGAACCCAAGATGAGAAGATCGCCATATATCACACCCGGAGTAGCTGATTGAATCTGAGTGATGGTCTTAAAATCCCGTCCGAGGCCCTCCATTAAGTCGACTCTTCCATCGGTTCCAAAAGTTGCGATTAACTGACCCGTTCGTGCGTCAATGGCTTCCAGGTGACCTGCAATCGGGATCAAGAGCCGCTGCTCGGATCCATCTTCGCTTTGCCAAAAATTAATTCCACGATGCATTTCCCAGGCCGGGGCATACTTCGACCGGTAAACCCACAGTTCCTTCCCAGTTGCAGCGTCGAGGGCGACGATGGAGGTTTTCCGCGCCATCACATACATCGTCTTGCCGACGACGATCGGACTGAACTCGTAGGCGCGATCGACCCCGTTCTGGTACTGCCAGGCGACTTGCAACTTGTCTACGTTGGAAAGGTTAATCTGGGTCAGCGAAGAATAATGCGAAGAGTCGGCGTTTCCAAGATACGTACTCCAGGTGGAATGTGAGGATTTGTCCTTTTCCTCTTGAGCTCTCGACAGAAAGGCAGCTCCCAGAAACAACGTAAGAATCAGCGCGATGGTCTTCAACACTACGACAGAAATGCCGGGCCTTTGCATAGACATGAAATTCGGCGTCCCCTTTTAGCTCTTACCACGGGTGTCGAGAAAAACGAAGGTACCCTTCCGGGCCGTTGTGAGGATCTCGATTTTGCCGTCTTTATTAACGTCCTTCGCGAGAATCTGAGTACCGATGCCGGACGCGTTGTGAATCATTTTTGGAACCCACTCAACTGCTCCTGCGGGCTTGCGCTTCAGTTTGAAGCGGTAAAGCACCGGGGGATTGTCAATTTGATTCTCGTCGTAGATGTAGCCGTGCGACCACCAGCGTTTACCGGTGATGATGCAGGGCACGCCGTCGCCGTCCAGGTCTGCGAACGCCAAGGCGTGCAATTCGGTAAAGGCGACGGACTTATCTGTTTCCTCCCAATCATTGCGGGCTGCAAGAGGTGTCGAAGGATCACCCATAATCATGTGGCGTTTCCACGTGCTATTGCCTTGAGCATCGCGCTGCTGCTCAAACCAGGCCAGTCCCGGACCGTGTGCATTGAGACTGCTGATCACGTCGGGAACGCCGTCGCCGTTGACGTCGTAAACGAAAATATCGCCGCCGCCACGCAGAAACCACTCGCCTTCGGTGGCACCAAACGAAGCCGCGTGAAACTTCCAAAGGCCTTTTGTTCCGGCAGGCGGCTGCTCCCACCAACCGCTGGCTTGCAGAATGTCAAGCCGCCCGTCCCCGTTGACATCGCCGACGCCGAATCCATGAGGGCCCCAACTTCCCTTTTCAGAGACCGGATAAAATGTCCATGGCTGGGTGGGATCGGAAGAATCGGGCTTGGCGTAACCGATCTGGCCGCCTTGGGCCATGATCAATTCTGGGCGGCCATCGCCATCGAGATCGACCAGGTTTGTGGTTTCGGCGTCAACCGTCGGAATAACGTTGTAATTGTCCCAGTGCCGGAGTTCTCCGCGCGGATTGACGAAAAGGTGAGCGGAAAAACTGGGCATCGGGCCGAACCCCATAATTATCAGAACGTCAGGCCATCCATCGCCGGCGAAATCATGAACATGGGCCAGAAAACAGTTTGTGTAGTTGCCGTGCTCGCCGGTTCCCCCGGGATTCACCGTAGACGGCGGAAACATTTCGCGAGCGATTTTGAAATCCGGTCCGAGGTAATAAAACGGACCGGCCACAACCTCGTCGTAGCCATCGCGGTTGAGATCTCCGGCGGCGATAGACTCAGAATAAAAAAGATCGGTTAGCTGGCGATATGGGGAGTCGCCAGCATTGTCGGCCAGACCCGCCACCCTTTGTGTAAGGTCAAAAATCGAAATGTCTTTAAAGCTGGACTTTGCGCCGCCGGACACGCACAAAGCGATTTGCCCAAAGTGGCTTCGCTCGTCCGAAAGCGCACCGACGCCGGTCGTGTCCCAAGGCAGCGCGGAACCGCGCAACTCAACTTCCACTTGCATCCAACCCTCGGCGCCCTTGCTGATGCGAACCGGCGGTTCCGGCGGATAGCCGGTTAGAGCGCCCACCGGATCGTTAATTCCCGAGCACGCGATCGGCGCACAGGCTCCTCGCGCCATCTTATGTTCTGCTCCCGCGACGTCCAGTGGCGGCGCGGGAACAGGCTTGCGTTCTGTCTCCTTTCCCTGAGCATCGAGAGTAACCAGAAAAATCGATCCGGCGCCCGTGCCGGACAGCACGACGTAAATACCGGCTGTCCGGTCACCGACGCCTTCGGGGTGGTGAAATCGGGACCATGTTAAAGGGGCGTTGCGAAGCAGTACGCCGACTTCACCGCCGCTTGAACGAAATAAAAATTTAAGTGCAAAATCCTGGAGGCCGCGATCCAGAACCAGCCGTCCGGTGCCGGTGGAATCGCCGACTCCGACGATCTCGCCGTCCTTTACGCTCCATTGGCCGGTGCCTTGCGCATGCCACCCGCTCAGGTCAGGAGTATTGAAATGATAGACCGGTGCGGACGCCGACTTTGCGGTCTCTTGCGGAGATGGGAGAAGCGGTTGCGCCAACAGATCGCGGGCAGATGTTGACCCGAACTTGAGAAGAGGAACTAACGCTCCCAGCGCAGATGAAGCCTCCAGGAACTGACGCCGGCTTGTTTTCATCACTTTCCCTTTATCTGGACGAAATTAATTCAATTCCGCGGCCTCTCTGGCACAAGCTAGAAATTCAGCCGCAGCCCGAACTGAATCAGTCTTGGATTGTTCTGCTGTGAGCTGATGATGCCGAACGTGGAGACCGCGCCGCTCGTGAAGACCTGTCCGGGAGGCCCGAACTGCGTCCGGTTAAACGCGTTGAAGAACTCCGTGCGGAACTGCAAGCTTACTCTCTCGGTGACGGATGTATCTTTCACAATAGCCAAATCCCAGTTGTTGATTCCAGGGGCGCGAATGGCACCGTCCGTCCGACTTTCGTCTCCGAAGGTGAATTCGGGCGGAGCCGTGAAACACGATGTGTTGAAGTATTCGTTTATCTTGTGCGGACCTGCGTTGGAAACCGTGTGCTTGTCACACCCGGGAGCGACATTAGGCCGCAACCCTCCACCAAATGAATTACTAAGATTTGGTATGGCGACGAAATTGAGCGGTACGCCTTCCTGGAATGTCGCGATACCGTCCAAGGCCCAACCGGACACGACCTTTGCCGTCACTCCTTGTACGCCGCCCAGAAAGTACTGCCCCCTGCCGACGGGCAAAGGATAGACATAGCTGATGGTCAGATTCTGCCTAATGTCGAAAAGTCCCAGCGATCTCTCAGCTTTAAAGTTGTTGAAATCCTGATAGATTTGTCCCAGGCCTCCGGCAATACCCGTTTCCAACCAATCGGTGCTTGTCTCCGTGTTAGTCATCAGTTTCGAAAAGGTATACGAGCCAAGAATGGTTCCCCCGTGGCTAAACCTCTTTTGTGCCTTCATCTGCAACGCATTGTAACTGCTGCTTCCAATGTAGGCAGCCGATTCGACGATGTTTTGATAGGTCGGGAAAGGGCGTAATAACTGTCCCGCTTGCACGGTTGGCGCAGATAAGGGCCCGGAGGTAATCAGGCCTGCAAAAGGATTGGGGACCTCATTCAACAAAGCGTTGCCCAGTGAAAGGTCCTGGTCCGGCAACTGATTGATGTTGAAGCCATTATCGCTGTTAATCGGCAGGTGAACGCCATGTGATCCCGCATAAGCAGCTTCCAAGTTGATTCCAAGCGGGAATTGATGCTGGATCGTCAGATTCCAGTTCTCGTAGTAGGCCGGATGCCAGGCCACCGGCACAGAACCACCCGCGCCCGACACTGCCGAGAAATTCAGTCCTAGCAAGGCAGTTTGGTAGTTCGCATTCCGCCCTGGCGGAAAGACCAGCCCGCCGGGATAGGGATTGCTCAGCACAGAACTGGGCGTAACGCCGCCATTCTCCGACGTAATCATCGCGTTGTTGTAGATATTCACCGCGTTCTGGAAGGGCGACTCTTGGAAAATGGCATCGGAGGGAACGTAGAACCATCCAAACGCCGATCGAATCACGGTGGTGCTATTCAGCTGATAGGCCAGACCAATGCGAGGCGAGAACAAGTCGAAGCGCTCGGAATACAGGCCCCTCGCTGAGTGCTGCGGAGTATTGACCAAATCGAATCCGCCCTTCAATGGCAAACCTGTGGGTGCTGCGAGAATATTGGTCATGTTCGGATCGAAATTCGAGAGCCTATTGTGACGCTCGGTCCAAACGCCGGGAATTTCCCATCGCAAGCCGGCATTGACAGTCAGTTTGCTGTTCACGCGAATGTCATCCTGAACGTAGTAACCCTGATAGCGCATTGAAGAGGCTGTTATGTTTTCCGTCAGGATCGCAGATGGCGTGAACCCTCCGCCGGGACTGGCCGCACCGAGCAGGAAATCTGCGATGCTGCCTCCTGTCTCGCCAGGATTGAAGGGGTTGGCCGAAGTAAAAGTGTTGTCAAAGAAATAGTCCCCCGCCTGGGATGCGATCTGGTAATAATTCGCGTCTTGCCGCCGCAGTTCCGCGCCGATCTTAAGCGTCTGGCGGCCGAGGATCTTCGTCAAGCTGGGACTGATCACGAAATTGTTGTTTACGCTGGAGATCACCTGAGTTCCACCGGTCGGAAAGTCCGGGAAGGCGAAAGCCGGGAAGGTCCGGAACTGAGCGGGAATTTGATTCATATACGCCGGAAAACCGAAAGTCGTCATGTCGAAACCGGTGATGGACTTCGGCGGCCCTTGAAAGTAATTAAAACGCAGGTAGGAAACGCGGATATCAAATATCGTATTCGGATTGAACGTATATGTGTCGCCCAAGACGATGGAGTCTGTAACAAAGTTCTGGGGATCCAGATCAAACCAGTATGTATCGTTTTTGTACGGATCCCACGGCAACTCGTCAAATCCCCAACGAGTGAACCGGGCGAACACGCGTTGCTTTTCGCTCACGTTCCAGTCCGTGCGGAAATTCACCTGGTCGTTGTTGCCTCCAACGCTCGCGCTTGTCACAAAATTGAACGGGTAGGGGAGACTCGTGGTGTTGGGAGTCGGGAAAATCCTGCCATTGGCGGCGAAATATTTCGCGACGGCGTCGATTCGGCCGGGCGGAATCATGTTTCCCGGGAACTGCTGGCGGCAGGCGGTGTTGGTGGTCGAGCAATTATTAGAAGAGGTGTTCGGATCATAAATCGGAATCACGTTTCCATTCGCATCTTTGTAGTTCGAGAAATCGCCGCCCAACTCCGCCTGCGTCGGTACGGGTTCGACGAAAGTCTCGCCTTGCCGGAGTGCAAAGCCCTCGTAGTTAAAAAAGAAGAAGAGCTTGTCTTTCTTGATGGGACCTCCCAGGCTGACGCCGTACTGATTTTGTGTGAACGCTGCCCGAGGTGTACCGGTGTCATTGTTGAACCAGTTATTCGCGTTCAACACTTTGTTACGAAGAAACTCATAAGCTGTTCCGTGAAATTCGTTCGTCCCAGACCTGGTTGTAAGATTGATTACGCCGCCTGAATAACGGCCGTATTCAGCGTCGTTGCCATTGGTCTGTACGCGAAACTCGGCCACTGCATCCTGGGTCGGGATGAGTGCGGTAAGGCTCCCGTATGTGACTTGAATTGGCGACCCGTCGAGGTACATCGCATTCTGGTTCGCCGTTCCTCCATTGATCTGATAATTTCCGCTTGCAAAGATGTTTTGGGTTGTCAAATTGCCCGCGGCTCCGCCTTGGGTCACAACACCTGGAACCAGTGACACCAAGTTGAGAACGTTCCGGCCATTCAACGGCAAATCGTCGACGGTTTGAGCGCCAATGACCTGGCCCAAAGACGTGCTTTCGGTTTGCATCAACTGCGCCGCTGCACTTACTTGCACTGTTTGCTCAACGGTCCCCACTTGCATTTGAATGTCGATACGGACAACAGCCTGCACTTCGAGAGCGATGCCCGTGTGCACGGTTTTCTCGAAGCCTTGTTTGTCAACTTCAACACTATAGGTTCCTGGGACCAGGTTGACGAAATTATAAGAGCCATCCGCGCCGGTAACGGCAGTCCGCCGGAAACCGCTATCGCTGCTGCTCAGTGTAACCGTCGCTCCAGGCAAGGCCCCTCCCGAAGGATCCGTAACGGTTCCCACGATCGAACCGTAAAACGATTGTCCGGACAGAGAAAGTGCAAGCAAGAGACAACACGCAAACACCGCATACACCTTCCAAAACGCCGAAGAGCGAATCACGTTGGTATGCATAGTCGGTTGCCTCTTTTCTTGCGAACAAAGTTCGCTTTTTTTTCGACTGGCGTAAACGGTCGGAATAATTTCTATGATGCGAAAGGGAATTGGAATTTGGAGCACCCCAGCTCTAAATTCCCTATTGAACTTAATTCTTATTCCCTGGTCGTAGCGGACTATACTCACTTCCGAATTGATGTCAAGCGATTTTGTCGCTCCTTCCGCGATTGATCCTCTCCCGAAAAGACACCCTCGCGGGCCCATCGAACACTCCGCACGCAGGTCTTCGAAAAACCGTATAAGGGCGAAGCTCAGTTCGTCGGATTACCAATCAGGAAGGTTGCAACCATGCGCGCTTGACGTCGGGGTTGCCCGCCGTGGTCAGGTGATGCATTTGATCGTCGCTAAGAGACAGCTCGAGGGCTGCGATATTCTCACCGAGCTGCTCTAATCGACTCCCCGCGATGATGGGAAGCACCGCTGGCTTGCTTTGCCGCATCCAGGCGATGAGCACCTGGTTCGGACTGCATCCGACTTCGGTGGCAACCGCCTTAAGAGCCCGGAGACGATCATCCGAATCGGGTCCGGCGAATTGCTCGGGAAGTTCACGCTCGGAGCGCGTGTAAGCACCCCGCAACAAGACGGAATAGCCGATCAAAACGATACCTTGAAACTGCGCGTAGTCCTTCAGGTCTTCGTTCAAAAAGATCTGAGGGCCAAAATCGGCGCCGTAACGAGGACGAAGATAGGTATAGCGCTGTTCAACTGCGGAGTACTGGTTCCAGCCATGGACGCCGGCGATCGCATTCGCTTGCGCGATTCGCCACACCGGCAGATTGCTGGCTCCGATCGCGCGCACCTTACCTGCACGAATCAATTGATCGAAAGCCTTCATGGTTTCTTCAAGCGCAACCTTGCGGTCATCCCGGTGGGAATAGTAGAGATCAATGCGATCGGTTTGCAGTCTGCGCAGACTCTTCTCGCACTCGCGCTCAATTTCGCCGGCGCTCAGTCCGCCTGCGCTGCCGGGATAATCGAAGGCCAGTTTCGAGGAAACCACCATTTCATTGCGATTTCCGCGTTCCTTCATCCACGCGCCGATCGTCGTCTCACTTTCGCCGCCCTGAAAGCCCGGCAGCCAGCTCGCGTAAAAATTCGCGGTGTCCAGAAAGTTGCCACCCTTAGCATAATAAAAGTCGAACAAGGCAAATGACGCCGCGCGATCGATTTTGGTACCGATCAGATCCGTGCCTAAAGCCAATGCACTTACTTCGAGATTGGATCTGCCTAGTCTCAATTTCTCCATGGACCCAGCTCCTGTATCGGCAACGCGGGCTACCATCCGAATCTTTAGCGGGTATAGGTGGCTAAAATCACACCCGCCATCATGACCAACGCCCCAATCACATGCACCGGCGTTACGCGCTGGACGGGCGAACCCAGCCACCCAAAATGCGAGAGGATCATGGCGCCAAAAACCTGGCCGGCAAGCAAGTTGATGAAAAGTGCGCGGGCTCCGACCTGCGGGATCAGCCAGATGATCGCAAATACTAGGCACGCGCCCAGGGCGCCGGCGGTAAGCAATATAGGATTCACCGTAGTGATACCGGCCAACGCACCGGGGCGCCATCCGGTCAATCCAATCACGACAGCGGCAAGGGCTCCAATGCACCAAAAGACGGCGTTCGCGACGCGAGGATTTCCGATGCCTTTGCCTACTTCGCTGTTCATCGCGAGATGTAAAGCGAGGATGATGCCCAGGAGCAGAGTGAAAAAATAGAAAATCAGGATCTTATTCATTTCCGCTGTCTCCTGAGTCATTTCCAACGCGACCATGTACTACGCTGTCACGGATTTCCTCGGGCGATTCGTTCATCAAAGGAAAATGGAATGAATCTCGCTAGTTCACAGGTGAACTTTTTTCAAGACAATGAGATCGGCAGCAACTATACTCAGTCTGGCAGGCCCGTCAAGGATGTTTTTGCCGCGCGTGATGCGATTTCACCGTCGGTTGTGTTAGTTTGCACTTCGTTTCACCGGCTGGGCTTGTTGCCGTTCTTCGAACCTTGCGTGATTCCAGGAAGTGCAGCGGGCTATGGACAAAATAAAAGTCGCCATCTTTGGAACCGGCTTCATGGGGCGGGTTCACCTGGAAGCTCTGCGCCGCCTCGGCATGGTGGACGTTGTTGCAGTAGCGGGCCGAACCTCCGACCGCGCGCGGCAATTCGCTGCGGCCCATGGAATTGAGCACTCAACCGGGAATTACCACGACTTGCTCGCGAATGCCAAAATCGATGCGGTGCACATTTGCTCCCCCAACTCGCTGCACTTCCCAATGGCTACAGCCGCGCTCGAAGCAGACAAGCACGTCCTTTGCGAAAAGCCGCTAGCCTCGTCTGTCGCGGAAGCGGTTGGCATGGCGACGCTGGCGAAAGAAAGAAATCTCGCGAATTGCACCCTGTATAACGTCCGGTCCTACCCTCAAATTCAAAATGTCCGGCGGATGCGGGAAGCCGGCGATCTCGGCGAAATCTATGCTGTGCAGGGAACCTATTCCCAGGATTGGCTGTTGTACGATACGGATTGGAATTGGCGAATTGAATCCGGCGCCTCGCGCACGTTCGCCGATATCGGGACGCACTGGTGCGATTTGGTTGAACACGTAACGGGGCTGCGAATCACTTCCCTCTGCGCCGATCTGCAAACGTTTCACAGAACACGAAAGAAACCGAAAGGATCTGTCGAGACGTTCGCGGGGAAGACGCTGCGACCGACGGAATACGATGAAGTCCCTATCACGACTGAGGATTTTGGCGCTATGACCTTTCGTATGGGTGAAACGGCCAGAGGCGCATTGACGGTCAGTCAAGTTGCAGCGGGGCGGAAGAATCGGCTTTTTATGGAAATCTTTGGTTCCAAGGCATCCGCGGCTTGGAACGCTGAGCAGCCTGACGAACTCTGGGTCGGCCATCGCAATACGTCGAACGAAATCATAGTGAAAGATCCCACGCTTTTGTGCGGGGAAGCCAAAACCTACGCGGACCTTCCGGGGGGCCACAGCGAAGGATATGATGACACTTTCAAACAAACCTTCCGGCGTTTCTATCGCGCCATCGCCGATCGCTCCGCGACAGTTGAGTATCCCACCTTTGACGACGGAATTCGTCAGATGCGAATTCTTGAGGCCGTGATTGCGAGCTCGAACAAGGGCGCGTGGATCACCGTGCCCTCTTGAACGTTAGCAGGTCTGTTCAGCCTTACCGTCCGTTCAGCCTGGAAAATGGTAATCTTCGGACGCTGTTTTATTTTACAGTCGGGAACACGAGCTTACAGGAGACCCAAGGAGCATGTGGGAATGAAAGCGACTCGCGGCGAAAACACTCCGGAAACCAATCGAAAAGCAGATAAATATCTGGTTCCGATTGTGGCAAAGACAATCGACTTGTTGGATTGCTTCCGGACGGAGGGCGAATCACTCAGCCTAAAAGCAATCATTGAAAGGACTCGCCTTCCCCACACCACGGCTTACCGTATTCTTCACACTTTGGTCGCCCGGGAGTATTTAACTCAGAGCGGCCATTTATATCGCTTGAACCAGTTGCGACGCCGGCTGAAATTCGGATTTGCAAATCTCTCCACGCACATCTCGCTTGCCGTAGACATTAAAACAAGTCTGGAAAGGGCGGCCGCAGCTGCGGGCGTCGACCTCATCGTATGGGACAACGACCGGAATGCGGACAAGGCCATCCATAACGCGGAAGAAATGGCGGAGAAGCACGTTGATATCGCTATTGAATTTCAGTTGTTCGAACACGTGGCCCCGGTGATTGCAGATATTTTCAGACGTGCCCGAATTCCCGTGATTTCTCTGGTGAATCCTCATCACGGTTCGCTTTATTTGGGAGTGGACAACTATCGCGCGGGATTTACCGCCGGACTGGCGCTGGCGGATGCCGCGGCCAAACGATGGCGGGGAAAGCTCGACGCGCTACTGCTGCTTGAATCACCCCCAGCGGGACGAACGGTTCAGAGCCGGCTCATAGGCGTTTGGCGCGGCGTCGAGAGCGTTCTCGGAACGCTTCCGCCGAAGGTTGTACAGCACCTGGATAGCGGTGGCGACAAAGCGACTTCACGAGCTGCCGTCCAGGACTTCCTTAAGAAAAGGTCCGCAAAAAAGATTCTCGTCGCTGGAATCAACGACGAGAGCGCCATCGGCGCGGCCCAGGCCGCCGAACAATCCAACGAGAAGAACGACATCGCCATAGTGGGCCACGGCGGCAGCGCCGAAATGGTGGAGTTGGTTGCCCAGGCCACCAGTCCGTGCATCGGAACGGTTTCGTTTCATCCCGAACTCTATGGTCCGGAACTGGTGAGCTTTGCGCTACTCACGCTGCGCGGCAAGCCAACCGCGCCGGCCCATTACATCCAACACGAATTCATTGGGAAAAACTCGCACGTCCGGCTGCGCAAAGCGAAATGATCCGGACTGGATCTATCCGCGCGCCTGCCGACGTGATTCTTCGATGGGAAGGTGCCGGAATTTATTTATCGGGATTCGGGAGCATTAAATCCCGGACGTACCCAGCCATCTGGTGGCAGGCTTCAACAAATTGGCGAAGCGTGCGGACGGTGGGCGGAAAAGCATCGAATTCGCTGGGTGACAACCCGCTTTCGTTGTAAGCGCGCTCAAAATCCGAAAACTTCTTCAGCAGGTCCTCGACGATTGCCGGGTTAACCGCTTTGTCGATTCTTGGTTCTACGGGCACATCGCTGGCGTTGAATCGCAGCTGCCATTTGCAAGGCGGAGAGATCACTACATCCCCACCGATGAACTCACTCCAGTGCATGTGATTCCGGAAGGCAGCGGACAACAGCCGGATGCGATACCCACGCTCGCGATAAATCTTGTACGCCTTCTTGAATACGGCAATTCCCGCCCATTCCAGGTATCCAGGATCGGTTGTAATGTTCTGCTTCTCAGCCACAATTTTGAGCCAGTCGTCGAGACGCCCTACCATGATGGTGCATACGGGTCCCATGGTTGAGATGTCCTTTTTCTCTTTTTCACGCCGCTGCAGCCCACGCTCCACGGCGTCCGCGACGGCGATACATTGCGGTAGCGTGAATGAAACTGTGGCATTGATGCTGATCCCTCGATACGTGGCTTGTTCGATCGCGGCCAAGCCCGCCTGCGTCACCGGGATTTTCACGATCATATTCGGCGCCAACTCATTGAAGCGAACTGCCTGTTGCACGATTGCGCTCGGATCGCGATAGAAGCGGGGGTCGGTCTGTATCGACAGTCGCCCGTTTCTCCCCTTCTGTTCGTCGAAAATCGGTCTTAGCAATTTGGCCCGAGTTGCGGAGATTTCCTCCACGAGCCGCCACGCGAGTTGATCTTCGGTGGCGGTTGGCATTTCCTTCGCGAGCGCGACGATGCGCTCATTCCAAAGATGGGCTTCCTTTTTCAACACGTCCATGACGATGACTGGATTGCACGTCGCGCCCGTCCCGCCATGTTCGATCGAGTACGCAAGTTCGGCCTGAGCCGCTGAGTCATTCCAAAGGCACGTGGGGGTGGTCTGCGTCATCTGGTAAAGCGGACTCTTGTATGTTGTTGACTCCTGAAGCGTCGTCTTCGCGTTCATCTTTTTCTTCCTTCTCGGATACCAAAGCCGCACCACATTCTGCTTCAAACGGCAGATTCCTATTCCGGATACAGAAGGACTTTTAGTGACCGTTTCGAGGTGCACAGCTCAAACGCTTCGCGCCACTGTGAGATCGGCAGCTTCTCTGAAATCATATCGTTCAGCCGCACGCGTCCTTGCGCGAAGATCTTCATCACCCGCTCCCAGGACTTCGCTGTGTAGCAAATAGAGCCGCTGACCTTGAGCTGTTTGTAGAAGATTTGATCGATCGGAAATTGAATCTCGCGGCCGCAGATTCCAACCTGTGTGTATCGCCCCAACGGACGGAGAGCTTCCAGGCACGCGCGCACCGACTTTTCATGACCTGCACACTCAAAAGCGACATCGACACCGCGGCCATCGCCAAGCTCACGTGTGACATCGGTGATGTTTCGCTCCGACGTGTTGATCGCCGCGGCTGCTCCGAAGCGCAGGGCGGCTTCCAGGCGGCTGTCGTCACCCGAAGCACCCGCCACGATTGTCTTGACGCCCTCTGCAGCCAGCAGCTTTACACAGAGAAGCCCCATGGGTCCGGGGCCAGACACCAGCGCCACATCGCCTATTCGGATATTGGTCAATTCCGTAACTGCTTGAACTACCGCAGCAAATGGTTCGCTCAGGGCCGCTTCGTCGAGGCCAATATCCGGCGGAACGCGGTAGAGTTGATCAGGCCGCAACACGACGTAACGGGCAAAACCTCCATTCACGCCGTGACCCATTCCCCGCCGGTTCGAACAAAAAATGAAATTCCCAGCGATGCAGTAACTGCATTGGCCGCAGGTGACGGCCGTCGCGCCCAGACATGCGACTTTCTCCCCGCACTTTACGCCGGTAACTTTGCTGCCGACTTCCACCACGGTGCCCGAGAACTCATGGCCCAAGATTACGGGAGGATAATTCCGAAAAGTATCCTGAAGGACATGGATGTCGGTTCCACATAATCCACAAAAAGCGACTTCCACCTTCACCTGCGAAGGCCCGCACGAAGGCTCCTCGACATCGAGGACGTCAACGTTCCCAGGTCCAGGCGCAAATTTAACGAGGGCTTTCATACTTGCCAGACTCCTGTCTTGTTTCGCTGCAGTCAGTGTGCTAGTTCCCATATGAACTTTATCCAAGTCGCTAAGTCCGTCACTTTACCGCCTGCTGCCTGTCATAGCAAGCGGTTTGCCCGCCGGTTCACAAAGGAATCGAGCGGCATCATCATTTGCGGCTGTCCTGGAACACCGGATACTTCAGCGGAGCCTTGCTGCCCAAGGATTTATTCAGCTCTAGGGCAGCCCAGTTGAGTGCCTCCGCCGGATTCCTCTTGTCTGCGATCACCTCCGAGATGGCAATCTCGATCGTGTCGGCAATCTGAGAAGTCTCTGGAGATGTGTCAATCATGTTTCGTGCCACCGCCAACGATTGCGAATCGGCAAGCGCATACGGCAATTCCAAAACTCTCGGATCCTGATAGACGGATCTTCGCGCCGACGCCCCACCTGTCAGTTCCTGCTGAATCTGGTTATCACGACGCAACATCCAGAGCTCAAGCTGGAAAGCCTGTTTGGGATGCTTGGAATTCCGGGAAACCATGTAGGTGGACCCAGCAATTTGAGCGACTCGCCCGGCCTTTCCCGATGGCAGCGCGGAGTATCCGATCTTACCGACCACCGCTGAAAGCTTCGGATCGACCACATGGAAAAGCGCATCGCTCCACAACAGACACATGAAAATATGGCCGTCACGCATTTGGCCAACCGCGTCATCCCACGTGAAATTTGTAACGCCGGGGGGGCTGAATTGCTTCAGTGAGTTGTAATAATCGGTAGCCGCGATCGTGTCCGGCGAGTTGATGATGACCGGACCGTATTCCCAGGAATGCTCCTTCTCCATCACTCCGCCGCCAAACGAGAAGGCAAAATTGAGCCATTCAAACCAGACGGCCGGAAAGCGCTTCCCCTGAACAAGGGTTCCGTAAAATTTCTGGTCCGGGCGGGTAAAGAATTCAGCCAGGTCGCGATATTGCTTCCAATCCTGCGGCGGGATCAGGTCGTAGCCATAGCGAGCGTGAAAGGCCTGCTTCTGTTCGGAACTGTCGAGCAGATCCTTCCGGTAGAGCACGAACATCGTGTTCGCGGCGAGAGGATATCCGTACCGAACACCCTGGTACCAAGAAAGTCCATGCCAAGCATTCGGGAACAAATCGCCTTCAAAATCAGCTCTCACCCCGCTCATCTTTTCAAGTTCGTCGATACTGAGGATCGAGCCTTGCGAAGCGAATTTCCCCAGAGCGTCATTGTTTTGAATAACGATGTCATAGCGCCCTTCCGGGGAGGCGAGATCCTCGACCGCTCTCTCCATGGAAGACTGGTAGCCGAATTTCTCGACGACTACTTGAATTCCTGTGTCGCGCGTGAATGCCGCGGAGGATTTTTCCATCGCGTCGGTCGCTGAGACTGCGTCGGCCTCAATCCGGAGGGTGATCGAGTGGTCGGCCGTTTGTCGAGCGAAGACGGACGTGAGAATAATTCCAATGCCGCCTGCGATGACTAGCGCCGTACGCTTCAGATGCATAAGAGCGGGCCCTCTCGCCACAACTTGGCGCTTCATAGTACCTCTAGTTCTCTATTGAACTATTTTCATTTAGAGAAGCGGGTCTGACTATAATGCCATCTAACCTTAATGGCAAGCCGTTCCCCATCGCGTTCGGCCATCGTCGCAACATTGCGCGATTTTGTTTCTGCCGCCTAAATCGGGTAGTGGACAGAAAGCGTATTGATTGTGATCCAGCGCAGCTCGGTAAATTCGTCGATGCCAGCCCGTCCACCAAACCTTCCGTATCCACTGTCTTTGGAGCCGCCGAAAGGCATTTGCGCTTCATCATGAACAGTGGCGCCGTTGATATGACACATTCCAGATTGCACGCGACGCGCTATGGCCAGAGCTCGCGCTAAGTTTTGGCTGAAGACCGACGCGGCAAGGCCATACTGCGTGTCATTCGCGATGCGAATGGCCTCCTCATCGCTTGTCGCGCGAATTACGGAAACCACCGGACCAAACGATTCTTCGTGGTAAATCTTCATGTCTGATCGCACGCCGTCCAGGATCGTCGGGCGCATTACGGTCGCTTCCCGCGATCCGCCCGTAACCACACGCGCTCCCTTCGAAACCGCATCTTGCAGGAGTTCGTCGACACGTTCGGCGGCTTCCCTGCCGATCAAAGAGCCGACTTCAGTCCCGTCCGTCCTTGGATTCCCGCATCTGAGGGATGCGGCCTTTTCCGCTAAACGGCGCAAGAACGCATCGGCCAACTTTTCATGGACGATTAGCCGTTCGGTGGACATGCAGATTTGCCCCTGATTCATAAACGCGCCAAACGCGGCGGCGCGAACGGCTTCTTCAAGATTCGCATCGTCGAGAACAATCATGGGCGCTTTTCCGCCAAGCTCGAGCAGCACCGGCTTAAGGTGCTTGGCCGCGATCTGTGCAACGATTCGCCCGACACGCGTGGACCCGGTAAAACTAATCCTGCGAACCTTCGGATTGGCGATCAGGCTTTCCACTATAAGCGCTGCATCACTCGACGCATTGCTGATCACGTTGACCACCCCGGCTGGAAAACCGGCATCACGCATCGCTGCACCAAGCAAATAGTGCGTACCCGGACAAAGCTCGGAAGCCTTAAGCACCACGGTGTTCCCGCACGCCAGCGGCAGAGCGATCGCCCGCGCGCCCAGGATCACTGGCGCGTTCCATGGCGCAATTCCCAGCACGACGCCGACAGGCTCGCGAACTGAAAATGCCAAACAACCGGCCTGGTCGGATGGGATCACCTCTCCTGTGACCTGCGTCGTCATCGCCGCCGCTTCTCTGAGCATTGCGGCCCCGAGCCTGACGTTGAAGGCGCCCCACGCCGCAGTGGCGCCAGTTTCAGTCATCATTGAGGCGATAAAGTCCGGGCTCCGCTGCTCGATGGAATCTGCGCCCTTTAGCAGCAGTGCCCGGCGTGCGTTCGGCCCCATTTGAGACCATGCCCCAAAGGCGGCGGACGCGGCGTCGACGGCCGCGGCAGCGTCCGCCGCGCAAGCAGCTGCCGCGCGCGTCGCAATGGCACCAGAGACAGGATCGCGACGCTCAAACACCGCGCCGCCGGCGGCTGCTAGGTCTTGATTTCCGATGAATAGTGGTGCGTCCATTTATTTTCCTTCTCCTTTTGAAGCAGGCCGTGTTTTGGGGGTCCGCGTCACAAACGGTAAGAAGTCCGACAATCCTGCTTGCAATATCGAAGCGTTCGCCCGATAGTAACAGCCGAAAACCCAATGTGGAAATAGTTCATTTGGGAATATCGACCGGGACGGGCGACAAACCTCCGTTCCCTGGTTACGCGGTGCGGGTGAACATGGGCAGAAAGTTGCGCGTCGGCGTTGTCGGCGGCGGGATCGGAGGACTGGCGCTTGCCGCAACACTTACGAAATGTAGAATTGAATCGCATCTGTTCGAGCGAGCGCCTGCATTCGGGGAGGTTGGCGCCGGACTGCAGATGACGCCGAACGCCGTAAAGGTGATTCGCGAACTGGGGGTCTCGGACCAACTGCGAAAAGTGAGTTTCCTGCCGCAGAGTATTGTCGGCAGAAACTGGCACACCGGCAAGGTAACATTTCGAACGCCTTTGATTGACGATTGCCCGAGATTGTATGGCGCTGAATTTTTTCACACCCACCGCGCGGATCTTCACCGCATTCTTCTGTCCCTAGTCCCGTCGAATTCCGCTACTCTGTCTGCTCGCTGTGTTTCTGTGAGCCAGACAAAGCAAACGGCGGTAGCGGTATTTGCGGACGGCAGCGAATTTGAAGCGGATTTAATCGTGGGCGCTGACGGCATCCAATCGACTGTGCGGATGAGCCTTTTTGGAACAGAGGCTCCACGCTTCACCGGGAATATGTGCTGGCGAATGCTAATCCCCTTCGAAAAGGCTGACTTCGAACTAGTCAGTCCCGACGCTTCTTTCTGGTTGGGCCCGAAGGGCCACGTGGTCACGTATTACGTGAGCGCGGGTCGGGCGGTAAATGTGGTCGCGATTCGAGAGGCAGACGCTTGGGTCGAGGAATCTTGGAACATCCGTAGCAGTCGCGAAGAGTTGTTGGCTGGATACCCACATTGGCACCCGAATGTTTTGAACCTTTTCAGGAAGGCCGAGAACATCTTCAAATGGGGCTTGTTCGATCGCGATCCTATGGCGACGTGGTCCTCCAGGCGCATCACCCTTCTTGGCGATGCAGCCCATCCGATGTTGCCATTCTTGTCACAGGGTGCGGCCATGGCGATCGAAGATGGTTATGTATTGGGGGCTGTGCTCGCCAAGAACTCCGACCCAGCCGTAGCGTTGAAGAAATATGAGGGGCTTCGCCTGCCGCGGACCAGGCGAGTGCAATTGGAATCTCGTAAGCGCGGTGAAACCTATCACATTTCTTCACCGTTGAAGCGCCTGTACCGAGACACCCTGTACCGCGTGAGGCAGATGGTTAACCCTCAAACGACCGGCATTCAGGCGAACTGGATCTACTCATACGATGCGATTTCCGAGCCTCTGAGGTAGTAAGTTAGGACAGCCAGGGTGACGGCGGAGCAGACAGTTACAGGTTCGTTGATTTTGACCGACACTACGGGCAACTCTCGGGTGGCAACTGCAGTTCAGGCCGATAACTCTGCAGCCAGGAATTTCGATTGCGCTCGAAAGAAGCCTTCGAAGTCATCCCACGGTATCAGGTGCGCAGCATTTTCCACTCTCTGGACCGCGATCGAAGGCAAAAGCGTCCTGAACTCCGCGATGTCCTCGGGCAGTATGACTCCCCCCTTCCCCGCAACCACCAACAAAGTCGGCGTCTTCAGGTGAGGTAGATCCGAATGTATGTCGTCTTCATGGAATCCGCGATACGCGATCTCCACCGCTCGAAGGTCACAGGTCGGTAGCCATTCGGCACGAAGGCGAATGGCGTCGTCCGTCCAGGTAGGCACAAACGGCCGCATCTCCTCAAGACTGGCTCCCTTTCGCGCAGCACCCAGCGAATTCATGAGCCATGCAAACGGTATTGGATAGGGCCGCCGGCCGGGTCCCCCGACGGGAGGATCGACAAGCACGATTCTCTGGACTTTCGCACGCGGATCTCGCGCCGCACGAATTGCAATGCGCCCGCCCATCGAATGGCCAACGAGCACATACTCGGAAAGGCCGAGCGCATTTGCGAATGCGACGACATCGTTCGCGCAAGCATCGAGGCCATAATCGAGATGAGCGCCAGCTTCGGAAAGTCCGCGTCCCCGAACATCCAAAATATAAGTGTCGAAGTGCTGAGCGTAGCGTTCTCCGACGAACCCCCACGTGATGGCTGGACTGGTGATACCGGGAATCATAATGAGTGGAATACCTACTCCGCCATAGCGCAGATAGTGTTGGCGAATTCCATTCGCGTGCACCTGGGCGCCATACAAGTACTCACTCTCCATGAACTGCATCTCCGTACGGATCACGAATGCGCGTGTCGCTTATCCGCCACTTAATGCGGCAACGTGTCTTAGGACATTGAAGAGCGGCTCGACATCGGCGTACTTCGCGTCGATATCGAAGAGATTCGATTTGTGAGGGCCCTCGGCTCGATCTCCGACACATTCTGCAGGAACGATGGTGCGATAACCGAAAGAAACGGCGTCAACCGCTGTCGCCCGAATGCAACCACTGGTAACGCAACCGGTCACGATCAGCGTGTCCACGCCGGCTGCCGTTAGAAATGGAATAATCGGTGTTCCAAAAAATGCTGAAGAGGCGCGCTTGATCCACACTGGCTCGCCGTCTGCGGGCTTCAGCCGCTCGTCAATTTCACAGAAGGGCGTATTTTCGATCAGCACAGCCAGCCCCGGCATCTTGCGCAGCCACGTCGCGCCGTCCCGTCCGTTCGAGTTGAAACCAACAGCGGTGAACGCAATCGGCAAATGCTTCTCTCGAGCTGCAGTGAGCAGCATCTTCGTGGCCGCGATTTCCCGTGACAATTCTCCTCCCACGGGACAACTCGGATCGGTGAATCCTCGTTGAAAATCAACGATCAGCAATGCGGGCCGGTTGCCGAAGCCGACTCGCCCGCCGATCCCGCTCAGCTGATATGCCGCTCGAGTCCGATCGAGTTCTGCCGCGGCGGAATCGAACGAACCGGCGTTCATTTGAGATCGGCGGGGATGATTTTTCCGTTATCGGCGATCAATTCATCGTCGAGAAAGAATCGATGACGACGCAACGCGAAATCCTGGTGGCAGCCGGTGGTGTGCTTGCCCCCAAAGGTCGCATTTTCACCCAGCGCAATCAGGGTCGTCCCATACATTGTTCGGCCATCCTGTCCTATGACGTCGAGGGGATCTTGAAACGCCAGCGAATTCCACAAAGCTCGCGGATGCGAGCCCCAGCCCAGATGTGATATCGCGTAGCCTTCCGGGTCTTTCCATCCGTCAATGTAGTCCTTGATCATGAACGCGTCGTAACCGCCCTCGATCGAAGTGACGGCGCCCCTCTCAAAGTGCATCTTCACCGGCGTGGTAAGAAAGCGTTTTGCGGGATACCAGATGTCTCCCGGGTCCATGACCAGCACGCCGTCGCCGATGCCTTCATTGGGAATGGTGTATTGGAATGCGCCGGGCCAGTGATCCCAACGTCCTGGTTCGTCGGTATAGCCGTACTGACCAATGACTGGCCGGCCCGTCATGTCAAACCACACCTTGGTGCCGCTGTCGGATTCCAATCGAATTTTCTTGGTTTTCTTCAGTCGCTCCATGCCGCGTTCGACGCGAGTGCGATCCTCCACGGTTGGGAACAATCGCTCGAGCGCCTCCACAGGATCGTGAACCATCAGAATTCTCGTGCCCGCGCCGAGAATTTCGCGTTGCTCCTTCGAGTGCAGCAGCCCGCCGCTGGAGAGATCGATTACCATGTCTGCTCGCTTTAGCGTGTCCACAGCTAAAGTTGACTTGGACAAAATCGCGGATGATACGTTTCCGCTTCGCATCACGGGAACCTGCTCGGCCGGTGCCGATGGCATCATTACCGTCATGGTGTCCGCGCCAATACCACGGGCCGCTCCGTACATGGCAGCGGCATATTCCTGGTTCGTATCAGGCTCGGTAAGAATCACCAGCGACTCGGTGGCTTTCAGTTTGCAAAGTTCGAACATGCGTCGAAATAGAGGAACAAGTTCAGCCGTGCGGAAGGCAGTTGCTGTTGCTACTGACATGGTTCGTTACTCCTTGATGGTTTTCTTGACTGGGCAAGCGGAAAGTTGCCAGGCTAAAGCCTGCAATTCCCATATGAACTAAATTCCAATGCATGTCCGAGCGTGAGTATATTGACAGTTATTCTCTTGTCAAGGAATTTTGACCGTGCGATCGAATGTTCGGAAGGCGGGCTGCCGAGCCCTTGCGATGTTCGCGCAACGATCGACCGGCCCGGCCAGGTGTCCTTGCGCTGCTAACCAGATCCACCTGGAGATTGAGACTGTGCGACGATGTCGCGGGGATTTCGGCATATGAAATCATTGTTTCTGGTGGCGGGCCACGCCATACCGCGGCGATTCGATGCGCTCGAATCGGACGAAGGATGGTTTCTCAAGCATTTTCAAGCGGGCGAAGCCAGATTGTATGTCGAGCACGTGCGCCGCGGCGTGCTGCTGGCTTCCGCTCATCCCGACTCGATTTTGCTTTTTGCAGGCGGCCAGACCGATTCCCAAGCGGGGCCGCGCAGCGAGGGCCAAGGTTATTGGCTGGTCGCGGACCACTACCATTGGTTCGGCCATCCTCAGGTCATTTCGCGTGCTAGCACCGAAGAGTTCTCGATGGACTCTTTTGAAAATCTTCTTTTCAGTTTGTGCCGATTCAAGGAATTAACCGGAAACTATCCGGAGTAGCTTGTGGCAATCGGTTGGTCTTTCAAACAGGCTCGATTCGAGATGCATTGCAGAGCGCTACACTTTCCTCGACACCGATTTCGGTATGAAGGTGTCGGTGACCCGCCAGAGATCGCGAGGAACCTGCATTTTGAGGCGTTGCGAATGGCTACGTTCGATTATGATCCGTTCGGCCAATCAAAAGAAGCTCTTGAGAAAAAGCGTGACCGGAACTTCTCGCGCCGCCAGCACGGCTATCGCAAAAGCTGCGCCGAAATTATCCGCCTTCTCGACGGGCAGCTGCCCGACGCAGGAACAATCCTCCCCTGGAGCCAATGAAGAAACCTCACTCGCCGCACGGTAAAGTCAGCTTGTGCGCATCGCCCAGCACAAGCTCCTGCTCATTTTTTGAACTTCGACGATCCCGAGTCCGTTTGAGCAACAGTGATCTCAGTTCTTCAAACCCGACATTCTAGCCAAGACCTCGAAGACGACTGCGAAATCGTGCTTAGCCAATCCCATGCCACGCGCTGCGGTCAGAAATTCGTTTGAGACCGCCGCAGTGGGCAGCGGCACGTCCAGTGCACGGCCCATATCCAGTGCCAGTAGCATGTCTTTCTGCATCATGTTTACTTCGAACAACGGTTCTTCCGGCATGCCCAGCACGAACGGGCCGCGATACTTAATCATCGGCGAAGCGATCGCGCTGTTGGTCAGGACCTCGACAGCAACTTCACGGCTGATTCCACTTTTTTCCGCGAGTAACACGCCTTCACAGAACGCCATCATCTGGACCGTTAAATTCAGATTTGTCGCGATTTTCATCGATAACGCCAAGCCGTTCCCGCCCACGTAAGTTACCTTCGGCCCGATGTCCTCTAGGATGAGCTTTACTCGGTCGAACGTTTCGCGAAGCCCGCCCACCATCACAGAGAGTTTCCCTTCTTTAATCGTGACGAGGCTGCCGGAGACCGGGGCGTCGATCAAATCAGCGCCGTGGGCACGAACCTTTTCCGCCAGCGCGCGACTGTAGCCGGCGCTAACGGTGCTCATGTCGATAAAGGTTTTTCCTGGCCTGGCTGCGCTCAACATCCCGTCAGGTCCCTCCATTACGGCGCCTAGTGCCTTTTCATTCGACACCATAGAAAACGTGAAATCTGCCGCCGCGCACGCCGCTGCAGGAGTTTCGGCCCACTTCATGCCTTTTTTGATGAGTCGCTCCGCCTTGGCGCGAGTACGGTTATAACCGGTCACCGTGTGACCTTTATCCAACAGGCGGCTCACCATCTCGCCACCCATCACGCCCAACCCCACATAGCCCAAATTCGCCATTCGCTCCCTCTCCGTTTTCTCTAGAGTCTCAAGCCAAGTTGCGCAGCTTGCAACCATTCGTCCTGTGGTAGGCCACCGTACTTATGCATTTATTTCCTGTCAAGGCGCGATAGGGGCTTTTCTTTGACTTGCGCCAGCGTATGGTTTCAGCGACCGGCCGGCGGGCATCGTCTTCTGACGGATACGGCCCTGTCTTCCACGGCATCAGCGGAATTTGCTTTGGCCGCCATTTCTCGAATGAGGTTTCCAAGCGCTACTATTGCCGTCTGAGTGTCGGATTCTCTCACGAGAAGAACATACTCACTGAAGGAGCCGCCACCCGAAGGCGCGACGCTGAGGCGAAAGCATAACGAAGGTTAGCAAGGGAGAAAACGATGAAAGACATGCGAGATGAACTTGGTGCGCCCAAAATAGTCGATCGCAGCACCTTCGACGCCGAGCTCGAAGCATTGCGGGCTCGAGAGAAGGCTCACACAAGAGAAGGCGACGCCATTGCAGCCGCCCGCCGACGGCTCCCCATGGTCCAGGTAGATGGCCCCACACCGCTCATTGGCGAGCGTGGCAAGGTGACACTGGTGGACGCGTTTGAAGGACGCCGCATGCTCATTGCCTACTACTTTATGTGGCATACCGGTCATCCAGCGCCGGAACAGTGCGAGGGCTGCACCTGGGTTACAACTCAGGTTCGCGAGCTGTCGTATATTCATTCCCGCAACGTCACCTTCGCCGTGTTTTGCCAAGGCCCGTACGAAGAGAGCGCCCGATACCGAGACTTCATGGGCTGGGACATGCCTTGGTATTCGGCCCTGGACTCGCTCGACACCCTCTTGGTTGGACGCCGGGTGGGCAGAATGCATATCGTTTGCTACCTGCGACAAGGATCCAAAGTCTTCGAGACTTATTGGACGACAAGTCGCGGCGTCGAAGAGATGGATAACAGCTATCGGTTGCTCGACTTGACCGTCTACGGGCGACAGGAAAAGTGGGAGGACTCGCCGAACGGCTGGCCACAACGGTGCTCCATCACGCGATCTAGCGACGGTTCGCCCACTTGGACACCAGTGCCAGTGTGGCCGGGCGGACGTCCCATCGCCCAGTGGTCTCGCCTGAGGGCCGGACGTTCCGACAACCTCGGCACCACCTCTCGCTAGAGACGATTGCGAATTCTATTTGATGTTCTTCGAGACACGAGCGACCAAGTCGTCCAATCTCGAAAGCAAAAGCTTTAGGATGGGAGACTGGTTCGACTTTTTGTATCCGAGGACCAGATCGACGGTTGGCGCCTCTCCCTTCAGCGGGCGACTCGTTACAGAGGAAGGCAGAAAGTTCTGTACGTATGCAGGTAACAGCCCCACCCCGCGCGTGGACATTATTAAAGAAATTCCCATCATGACGTGGTCCGCCTCGTGAGCTGGGTTGATATTGATTCCAGAGCGCTTCAGGTAATTGTCGATGATCACACGCAGCACGGGAGCCGTATTCGACACAACCACGAATGGCTCGCCCACTAGCTCCCTCGGACTGATGGCCTTGAGCGCAGCGAGACGGTGGTCACTCGGCAAGATCACCATCAACGGCTCCTTCACGAGGAGACGGAACCCCAAACCTGGCCCGCCTTTTTCCCGTCGAAGAAAGGCCGCATCGATTTTCCCCTTGGCTAGACCATCGGCAAGCAGAGGCGAGGATTGACTGGATATCATCACGTCGATGTTGGGCAGCTCGTCGCGCAAGATCTTTATGGCTTCGGGCATCCATGTCAATTCGTGGCCGGTCAGAAAGCCCATGGTGAAGCATGGCTTGGCGGGGTGAGCCACCCGGCGAGCAGCTTGGGCTGCGGCTTCCACTTGAGATAGCACCAGGCGGGCGTGATCGAGGAAGGTTCGACCCGCCGCTGTGAGCTCGATGCCGCGAGCTGTGCGCGTCATGAGTTGGGCACCAATCTCTTCCTCGAGGTCCCGGATCTGGCGGCTGAGAGAGGGCTGCGAAGTGTGCAACTTGGCCTTTGCTGCCAGGGTCAGGCTCTGGGTTTCGGCGACCGCAACGAAATAACGCATGTGCCGTAGTTCCATCTCTTACCCACATACTCCAAAAGCATCGCTGCTCAGCTTACAAGGTATCTATCGAAGATGCGGCGACCAGGCGCCTAAGGCATCTGATGAAGTGATCTTGGGATGCGTTGGGCGAGCAATAGGATTTGGACTCATGCCTGATGAGCATACGTCTAGTTTGAGGAGAAGGACAATGTCAAAGAAGCTGGAAGGAAAGATTGCACTGATTACGGGCGGATCGCGCGGCATTGGCGCTGCAATCGCTAAGCGTCTGGCCGCGGACGGAGCAAAGGTAGCCATCACATACACGAAAGGCGCCGACGCGGCCGCGTCGGTCGTCAAGGAAATTGAACGCGCGGGCGGAAAGGCAATCGCGATTCAGGCGGACGCCGCCGATGCCGACGCCGGCAAAGCCGCGGTCGAAAAGACCGTCGCGACCTTCGGCCGACTCGATGTGCTCGTGAACAATGCCGGCACAGCCATTCCGAAAACGTTCGAGGAGACGACCCTGGAAGAGATGGATCGCGTGCTCGACGTCAACGTTCGCGGCGTATTCGTCGCAACGCAGGCGGCGCTGAAGCACATGAAGAGCGGCAGCCGCATCATCATGGTCGGTTCAGCCGTGGGTGAGCGCGTCCTGGTGCCCGGGCTTGTGCCCTACTCGGCCACGAAGGGAGCCGTCAAGATATTTACTCAGGCGCTGTCCCGAGAGGTTGGGAGCCGCGGCATCACGGTCAACAACGTGCAGCCGGGTCCGATCGATACGGATTTGAATCCTGCCGCGGGCGATTGGGCGGTACCGCAGAAGGCTGTCACAGCACTCGACCGCTTCGGTCGTGCGGACGAGGTGGCCGCGCTGGTGGCGTTCGTAGCCGGTCCGGAGTCCTCCTACATCACCGGAGCGAATCTTACCGTGGATGGCGGAATGAATGCGTAAACCGACGCACGTACTCAGTGGGCCTGAAGAAAGTTGCGCGCGGACATCGTTGAGAGCTGACGAGGCATCGGCGTCGGCTCTGCTTCGACTCCAGGCAGCACACTCGCCTTATCCGCTAACGACAGGCAAGCCGCATCGCGAGTGCGCTGTCCAAGCTCGATAACAAAGTGTGTACAGGTCCGCGTGTTGTAACGGGGAGTGGTTTTCCAATGACTATAGCCCATGACCAAAGCGGCCCTTCGATCGAACTGGAACGCTCTTTGCCAAGTGATGTGCCCGCGATTTCCCCCTTCGTGGACGATCTCATGGTTTTTCTTAGGGGGTACGGCTGTGTTCCGGCAGACGTGCGCGACGTTGAAATTGCATTGCGTGAAGCCCTCGCAAACGCAATCATTCACGGAAATCATGAGGATCCTCGAAAACACGCCCATATTAGCTGCCGCTGTGAACCTGACCAAGTATCAATCGCAGTACGGGACGAAGGACAGGGATTCGACATTAACAAGGTGGCGGATCCTACAGCCCCCGAAAACATCGGTTCCGTTCATGGCCGTGGCATCTACCTGATGAAGGCGCTGATGGACGAAGTGCGCTTCGAAGCAGGTGGAGCTGTCGTTCAGATGCGAAAGAGCGTGAAGTATCGGAGCTGAACAGTTTCGGCGCGGCAAGAACAGAGAAAAATAATGACCAAAAAGCTGGAAGGTAAAATCGCAGTCATCACTGGCGGCACCGAAGGAATTGGATTGGCGACGGCAAGACTTTTCGTTAACGAGGGTGCCTATGTCTTCATCACGGGCCGCCGCCAGAAGGAACTCGACGAGGCCGTGAAGGCAATCGGCAGCAATGTTTCTGGCGTTCAAGGTGACGTTGCCAAACTGGCTGACCTGGACCGTCTTTACGAGAACGTCGCTGGGATGAAGGGGCGAATCGACATTGTTTTCGCCAACGCCGGCGTTGGCGAATTTCTGCCCTTGGGGGCCGTCACCGCAGAGCATTTCGACAAACTGTTCAACATCAACGTGAGGGGAACTCTGTTCACGGTGCAAAAGGCCTTACCGCTGCTGCGGGATGGTGGCTCTATCATTCTCAACGGCTCTGTCGCCAGTGTTAAGGGTACGGCCGCCTTCGGCGTCTACGCTGCGAGTAAGGCCGCCATCCGCTCGTTCGTGCGAACCTGGACGACAGATCTGAAGGACCGTCGTATTCGCTCAAACGTTGTGAGTCCCGGTCCGATCCATACGCCGCTTGTAAGTCGGCAATCTGCAGACGTGATTGCGAGGATTGTGTCCACTATCCCGATGGGACGCATGGGGCAACCCGAGGAAGTCGCCAAGGTGGCCTTGTTTCTGGCGTCAGACGACTCCAGTTTCGTCACGGGTATCGAGCTTTTCGTTGACGGCGGCAGGGCCCAGATATAACCGCCAGACCTAATCGAATGGCCGGGAGGTTTTCTGGATGGGAGCAACGACCTTCCGGCCCGCGACCCCTTCCGGTCGGATGAAAAAAAACTTGTATCCACATTGTGCTGTTAAACATCACATATGCCGGTAGGAGATTCGATGTCCGCTACGAATGTTCAATTCACCGTTGCAGCGCACATTATGGCGGCTCTTGGTTTTTTCCAAGGCCAGGAAATCGCCTCGGCAGCTCTCGCCGAAAGTGTGAATGCAGACCCCACCTTCGTCAGGAAATCTCTCTCGAAGCTCTCCAAGGCTGGCCTGATCGTCACCACTCGCGGCAAGAACGGCGCGAGCAAGCTTATGCGTTCCCCTAAGCAAATAACGCTTTTGGACATTTATCGCGCCAGCGCGGCACCTCCGACATTCGCGATTCATAGCTATCCTGTAGAGAACAGATGCCCGATCAGCCGCAACATCAAGGGGTGCATGTCGTCAGTCCTGAAGAAAGCGCAGGACAGGTTCGAGAATAGTCTTGATGGGATAACTCTCGCCGACGTCGTCGGGCAAATCCATCGAGCGAGCCGCTGATTTTTGGGCGGTATATGTACACATTATCACCATATATAAACACAAAGGCCAGAGTTGCAAACGAAGTCCTACGAAAAGGAGACGAATATGAGCAGCCTTAAAGACGAGGTGGCCATGGCCAGGGATGGCGTGTATGCGATTTTGGGGGCGAGCGGTAACACGGGGGCGATCATCAGCGACTCCCTGCTATCGAAGGGCAAGAAAGTGCGCGTCATGGGGCGCGACGGGGGGCGACTGCAGCGCTTTGTGCGCAAAGGCGCCGAAGCGTTCACGGCCGACATGAGCGACGCGGCTGCGCTCACGAAAGCCTTCGGCGGCGCGCGCGCGGCATACTTGATCTTGCCGCCGATTACCACGCGGGAAGACCAGGAGCAACAGAGCGACGCTATCGCGAAAGCTGTGAAGGAGTCCGGCCTGCGCTACGCGGTGTACTTGAGCAGCTACGGCGCGCAGGTCCCGGAAGGCACCGGACCAGTCACGGGGCTGCATTCCTCGGAGCAAAAACTGAACGCGATCGGCGGATTGAACGTTCTGCACCTGCGCGCCGCGTATTTCATGGAGAACAATCTGGCGGCGATCGGCATGATCCAGGGGATGGGAATTTTCGGGCATGCGCTGCTGCCGGACCTGAAGCTCCCCATGATTGCGACGCCCGACGTCGGCAACTACGCCGCCGAGCGCCTCCTGGCCCTGGATTTTTCCGGCAAACAAACGCGTGAGCTCCTGGGCGAGCGGGACCTATCCATGACGGAAGTTACCGCGGCGATCGCGCGCGGCATTGGCAAACCGGATCTTCGGTACGAGCAGTTTTCGTATGACCAGATGCAGCAAGCGTTGACGCAAATGGGTTTTTCGTCGAAGAAAGCGGCAGTGTATATCGAGATGTTCAAGGCCATCAATGCAGGAGTGCTCGCTGCGCAGGAGCCGCGTTCGCCAGAGAACAGCACACCGACTTCGTTCGAAAAATTTGTGCAGGATGTTTTTGCGCCTTCGTATCACGGGAAGGCTTCCGCCGCGTGAGTTCAGCGGCGCTGGTGGCGCGTGTTTGCAGGCGAGTTCTGGAAGCAGCTTTCAAATTGCCGATGTGGAGATCTCGTCATGAACGGAACGGCCTTTAAGAAAAGAGAATTGTCCAAGCGCCATAAGAGTCCGAGTACTTACCGTCGTATCGTAACGGGGAATGCAAACGGGAAGTCCGTCGTGCAAAGCGACGCGCCGATAGAAGCCTACGAGTTCAGAACCGTTCCCGGCTATGAGCACACGCTCATCTGGGTCAATCCCACGACCCCGGATCTCAGCCAAGAGCAAAGGTTTGACAGCTATCCTGACACCGTCGTTCCGGGGCCCGGGGGCACCAGTCTGCACTTCGTGACCTTTCCGCCCGGTTCGGCCTTTGCGGATCCGTCCTTCGATGCCGAGGCCGCGCAGAAAGAAGCGTTGGTTCGTCTGCGAGGATTAGCCGATCATTTCGAAAAAGAAGATCCAGGAATGCACAAAACGAACACCGTCGACTACGCGGTTGTCTATGACGGAGAGATGTGGATCGAGTTGGACGACGGCGAGACGCTGCATTTGAAGCGCGGCGACGTGGTCGTGCAAAACGGGACGCGGCACGCATGGCGGAACAGAGGCACAAAACCCGTTACGATGCTCTTTTTCCTGAACGGAGCAAGAGCATGAAGAGCCTGCTAGTACCAATCAAGAGACAAAGGAAAGTTTCATGACGCAAGAAGAGTTGTATCTACAGGTTGCACTGAAGGGATGGAGGGGAAACATCGAAAGAGCCGACAAAATGTTTTCCAGTCTCAGCGACCAAGAAGCCCGGCAAGAAATCGCGCCGGGAAAAAACCGCTTGATCTATCTCTGGGGACATCTCACAGCCACTCACGACGCGATGCTCCCCCTATTGGGTATCGGGCAGCGGCTCCATCCCGAGTTTGATGTCGCATTCATTTCCAATCCCGATAAGACGCAGGCCGGCATTCCATCGGTCGAGCTGGTTCGCAAGGCCTGGAGAGAAGTGAATGGCAGATTGTTCGAGGGGTTTGCAAATCTCTCGGCCGCGGACTGGCTGAAAAAGCACGGCGCCGTATCGGAGGAAGACTTCGCGAAAGAACCGTTGCGTAACCGCCTCGCCATCCTGCTGAGCCGCACCAATCATTTGGCCTATCACCTGGGGCAGACGGCTCTGCGGCCCAAATTGGAATGAACCCTTGAACCGAGAGACGCCGAATGGGTGCAACTGTGGATGTCAGGCATGTGTAGGAAACCACTCAGAACGTCTTGGCCCCCATTCCGATGCCGCGTTGTCACGAATCAGCGGAACTTGGCGCGCCACCGTTAGCTGATCAAGACGTTCTGATTGCTCTCCAGTTCGAGCAGGTGGGCTTTGTTCTTCAAACCGCCGCCGAATCCGGTCAATTTCCCAGACGCGCCGATTACACGATGGCAGGGAACTACGATGGGAATTGGATTTCGTCCGTTGGCCGCTCCGACTGCTCTCGTCGCTCGCGGATTGCCGAGCTGCCGCGCCAGTTCTCCATAGGTCCGCGTCTCTCCAAAAGGAATTGCCCGCAACGCTTCCCAAACGTCATTCTGAAATTTGGTTCCGGTGAAATGCAGCTTCAAAGAAAACAACTTGCGCTTCCCTTGAAAGTACTCTTGCAATTGCCGTTCCGTTTCGAGGAGAACCGGATGATCGCTATTCTCAACGAGGGCGCCTAATTTCATCCGCTTCGGACTGCCATTTTCCCAGAGAATGGCAACCAGACCCTTATCGCTGGCAACCAGCTTCAACTCTCCTACGGGGGAGGAGATTACTTTATACGCATTATTCATCGACATTTCCTTTCTGCTTCTGTATTTCAAAATCGATCCCCTATTCCAGCACTTTCGTCAGGCAAAGGGATGTCAATAAAATCTTACGCCTCAAGCCTCCCGCGTGGCTCGCGGTTAAAATTGGTGATGTCCGAAAACCGCTAGTTTCAGGTATTCGCTGATGTGAAAATAAGCACATGGAAGTCCCGCATCGACAAATCTGTTATCGCGCTTTGCAAAGCCGGGACTCCCGCTTCGACGGTCTGATCTTCGTGGGTGTTACTTCCACCGGAATTTACTGTCGACCGATTTGTCCCGCGCGTACACCCAAGTATGAGAATTGTCGTTTCTATGGATCTGCCGCGGCTGCGCAGGAAGCCGGATTTCGTCCATGCCTGCGCTGCCGGCCGGAAAGTGCTCCGGATTTGGCATCCTGGCGTGGAACTTCGAATACCGTTTCGCGGGCGCTCGCGCTCATCGCAGACGGTGCGCTCGATCGCGAGGCTGCCGGTGTGGAAGCCCTGGCGGACCGGCTAGGAATCGGTGAGCGCCAACTCCGCCGTTTGTTTCAGCAGCATCTCGGAGCATCGCCTATATCGGTGGCTCAAACACGACGCGTTCTCTTCGCCAAGCAGCTCATTCATGAAACACGAATGCCCATGACGCAGGTCGCTCTGGCATCGGGATTTGGCAGTCTGCGCCGATTCAATGAAGTGTTTCAGGGTCTTTTTCATAGACCTCCCAGAGCGTTGCGGCGAAAGACCTCCATGAATGAAGTGGACCCGGAAACTGGAGTTCGTCTCAAACTGCGTTATCGGCCACCTTACGACTGGGATTCCATCCTTCGGTTTTTTCAAATACGCGCGATTCCCGGTGTGGAAATTGTCGAGAATGGGAAATACCTGCGGACGATTGAAATCGATGGCAAGGTCGGAAGTATCGAGCTAACTCACCTTCCAGAGCTAAATAGCCTTGGCCTGAGAATCCGATTCCCCGATGTGCAATCGTTTCCGACGATTGTGGCTCGAGTCCGCAGATTGTTCGATCTCGGAGCCGATATCGAAACCATCGGCAAGCACCTTTCAACCGATCCTTTTTTGGCGCCACTGGTGGCACGTCGACCGGGTCTCCGCGCGCCAGGCAGTTGGGATGGCTTCGAACTGGCGGTGCGGGCAATCCTCGGACAACAGATAACGGTAGCCGGTGCGCGCCAATTGGCAGGTCAACTTGTCGCCATTCATGGAGGGCGTGTGCCCGTCGTCGAAGCGGGGCGTGTTGGTCTGACGCATGTATTCCCCACTGCTAAAGCGATTGCATCGGCTGCCACGCTTGGGTTGCCGATGCCAAAAGCGCGACAAGAAGCTTTAAAGGCGTTAGCCCAAGCGGCCGTCGCAGATCTCCACTTATTTCGCCCATTCGGCAGCATTGAGGAATCCGTTGAGCGACTACGCTGCATCCGCGGAGTGGGTGAATGGACCGCACAATACATCGCCTTACGTGCAATTCGCGAGGCAGATGCATTTCCCGCCACTGACATTGCTCTGCTTCGTGGGGTTGCGACTTTGGATGGGGCGTCACCAACTTCTGCCGCTCTCCTGGAACGCGCGGAATCCTGGCGGCCTTGGCGCGCTTACGCCGCACAACACCTCTGGGCCGCCGATTCGAAGACAATTGCACCAAAGCTGCGAGTCTGACCAAACGCAGCCACACTTTCGCTTTTGTGTCGGCAGTTGAATCCTCAGGGAAATCCACCGAGCGTGCCCTCACCGATCTAAGTGCTTGTTTTTCCGTCGAATTACGCTCCGCATTTATGAATTCCTTACGGATTATTCAGGACTTCTTGACGGTCGTTTCGCTATGGTGATCCTTGCAGTGAGGCGATAGGCCCACCAGCGCCCCGAAGGACAAGATTTCATGGCGGTCGTCGTTTTGGCAGGTTTGGTCGCGGTGTGCGGTTTTTTTCTGTATGTGCTTGTGCAATTCCGGCGCGACGAGAAAAATCCAAGACGCCATGAGGAATCGCCCACAGGATTTCCGATGGTAGCCTCCGGACAGATCGTGGGGCCATTGCTGGATCCGAACGGACATACAAAGAGCCCTGGCGGAAGTAGCGAGAGGAGAGACATTTCATGATCCGTGCTGCGCACGAAATTGAAACTGAGAGACGGTTAGTCTGCTAGCGGCACACCGTAGGGGAGCAGGCCGAAATGGCGGACCTGATTCTTCTAGTCCTATGCACCGTTGTGCTGGGCTTTTACATCTACGTTTTAGTGCAGTTCGTACGCGACGAAAGACGCGATCGGGAAAACGGCCGGCACGCTCGGCCGCTGGTGATCAGGCCTGAGAGAACCGGGCCAAAATCCATACGCCGATGGACGAGATGAACTTAAAAAAGGAGAAAGTTTTGTATGTCGAGGTTCCAGTCCCACTTCAAGCGAGCGCTCATGTTCTGCGTTCTTGCCCTAGCCTTTATGCAATACCCATGTTTGGCGCAAAGCAGCAATGAAACCGCGGGCCCACCAGTTGGTGCAGAAAATCTGCAAATAACGCCAACGGCTATTAATAATTTCGTTGAAACCAGTTCGATTGCGGCCGAGCCCTTTGCGGCCGCGAATCTTCCCTGGCTGAACGATATCTTCGCCACCCAACAATCGCCGATAAATCCGACGAAGTTCGCGCTCGACGGCGCCTCGGCCGCACCTTCATCGTCTAGTCTGGGGAACTCATATCCTCAGAGCTCCGCGCAATCTGCTAATGGGCAAACCTCAGGCATCAATAAGAATTACGTCTTGAGAGGTAATTTTTTCCAGCGCCTGGTCCAGTTCTACCAGCAGGATTGGGCCGGCACCAATCCATCAACGCCCCTGCCACCAAAACGCGGACTTCCGGCGCCGTTAGATTCGCCTCCGTTCCCGTCCTCGGATTGGATATATGGAGGCGCACCCGACATCGGGGCTCCTGATGGCAATACCTATCCCTTAATGAGCGCGCTGCACCTGGAGAACAGCCGCGTGAAAGTCTACGGATGGGTTGCGACCAGCATAAATTTCAGCACTTCGGGGAAGAATAACTTCCCAGTCTCCTATGACATCTTCCCGAATAAGATCGAACTGAATCAGGCGGTTATATACATTGAGCGCCTGCCAGATACGGTGCAGAACGATCATTTCGACTGGGGCTTCCATCTCACCGCGTTCGAAGGCATCGACTATCGCTTTACCACCGCAAAGGGTTACTTCAGCCAGCAACTTCTGAAGTTCAACCGCCAATATGGCTTCGATCCCGTCCTCGAATACCTTGACCTCTACTTCCCGGTCAAAGACGGTCTGGACATCCGCATCGGACGCTTTCTTTCAGTTCCGGGGATCGAAGCGCAATTGGCGCCGAACAATTACAACATGACGCACTCATTGCTCTACACCATCGATCCCTTTACCGACACTGGGATCTACGCCTCCCTGAAGCTGAGCAAGCAATGGATGGTTCAGGCGGGCCTATCGTGCAGTCACGATGTTGCGTGCTGGACCCCGGACGCTACGCCTTCAGCCATTTTTTGCCTGAATTATTCCACGGCGAGCAACAACGATAATTTCTACGGTTGTGCGAACGGCATAAATAGCGGTAAGTACGCCTACAACAACCTGCAGGACTATGACTTCACTTGGTATCACAAGTTCAACGCGAAATGGCACATGGGGACGGAAACCTGGTACATGTACGAACGCGATGTACCAAACGTCGCCGGGAACGTGCCCAATCCCATCACAACCGAAATCGGCGCGAATGGGGCATTTTGCAAGGCTGGCGAACTGCGCTGCACCGCGCCCGAATACGCGATCGTCAACTACGTAAATCGCCAAATCAATTCCAAGTTCTTTATTGGATTCCGGTCTGACCTCCTCGACGACAAGAAGGGCCAGCGAACCGGGTTCGCTACGAAATATACGGAAAATACGTTGTACGCCACCAAATACATCGGCACGACCATCATGCTCCGTCCCGAACTCCGCTTCGATCACTCCTGGGACCTGGCGGCGTACAACAACGGAAAGGCCAGAAACCAGCTCTTCTTCGGCTTGGACTTGATCTACAAATTCTGAGTTTTGTCGTGAGAGTCGGGATAACGCGCTCAAGTGAGGAGGAGAAGAATATGCTCGACGTCATTTTTCTTTCCGCGACGGCTCTGTTTGTGGTCGTTGCCATCTTGTATGTCTATGGCTGCGAAAGGTTAAGGTAGGAGTCCCGCTATGAATGCAGCGAATGCGATCTTGCTCGTTATTTGTGCGCTTCTGTGCGGTTATTTGCTCTATGCCCTGCTGAAGGCGGAGAAATTCTAAACATGACGGCGAATGGCTGGTTTCAAATCGTATTTTTTATCTTAGTGATCTTGCTGATCACGAAACCGCTGGGACTTTTCATGACCCGCGTGTTCGGCGGCGAAAAGACGTTGTTGGATCCCGTCCTGAGGCCGATCGAAAAGCTCGTGTATCGCCTGACCGGCGTGGATGAAAAGCACGAAATGCGCTGGACGGAATACGCCATTGCCATGCTCTTGTTCAGTGGCGTTTCGATGGCTCTGTTGTATTTGATTGAGCGCACGCAAAAGTGGCTGCCGTTCAACCCGCAGAAGTTTGTCAACGTTGAGCCCGGTCTCGCCTTTGGGACGGCGGCCTCATTCACCACAAATACGAACTGGCAGGCCTACAGCGGCGAATCGATGATGAGCTATCTCACCCAGATGGCGGGCCTGGCATATCACAACTTCGCCTCAGCGGCGGTCGGCATCGTGATTGCTATCGCGGTTATTCGCGGCATCGCCCGCAAGGAAACCGACAAGCTCGGAAATTTCTGGGTAGATACGACGCGGTGCCTGCTCTGGATTCTACTTCCGATCTGTCTGGTGGGCTCACTGGTGTTTGTCTCGCAAGGCGTCATACAAAACCTGAAACCATACACGAAGGTGGACTTGATTGAGCCTCAGACCGTGCAGGTGACCGGAACGGACGGCAAAGTCAGTACACAGACTGTGACGCAACAGGTCATCGCGCAAGGTCCGGTGGCATCGCAGGAAGTCATCAAGGAATTTGGCACCAATGGCGGTGGATTTTTTGGAGCCAATAGTGCGCATCCCTTCGAGAATCCCACGCCGTTCTCGAACTTCTTCCAGATGCTATTGATTTTCGCGATTCCGTCGGGTCTCACCTACACACTCGGCCGTATGACTGGGTCGCAAAAGCATGGTTGGGCGGTATGGGCGGCGATGGCATTTCTGTTTATCGCCGGAGTGTCGACCGCCTACTGGGCCGAGGCGCGAGGGAACCCACTGCTTGCCGGCGTGGACCAGAAGCCGAGCGCGCTACAGTCCGGCGGCAACATGGAAGGAAAGGAAGTGCGGTTCGGAATCGCAAACTCCGCTCTGTTTGCGACCGTTACCACCGACGCCAGCTGCGGCGCAGTGAACGGCCAGCACGATTCGTTTACGCCGCTGGGAGGCATGGTTCCGCTGATCAACATCATGCTGGGTGAAGTCGTCTTCGGCGGAGTCGGCGCCGGTCTTTACGGCATCGTCGTGTTCGTCATCCTCGCGGTGTTCATTGCCGGACTCATGGTGGGCCGGACTCCCGAGTACCTGGGTAAAAAGATCGAATCCTATGACGTCAAGCTGGCTATGCTCGCGATTCTGGTTTTGACCTTCACTATCCTGGTTTTTTCGGCGATAGCGATCGTCGAGCCGTTCGGTACTTCCAGCATTTCGAACCCAGGTCCGCACGGGTTGTCCCAGGTGCTCTACGCTTACGTTTCGTCCACCGGCAACAATGGTTCGGCCTTCGGAGGCTTGAGCGTGAACACCATGTGGTACAACACCAGCACCGCCGTGGCGCAGCTTCTGGGCCGTTTTTTCATGATCATCCCGGTTCTGGCCATTGCTGGAAGCCTCGCACAGAAAAAAACAGTTCCGGAATCGGCGGGGACATTCCCTGTTACCGGCGGTCTTTTCGCGACCTTGCTCGTATCCACTATCTTGATCGTGGGCGCGCTTACCTTTTTCCCTGCCCTCAGCCTGGGACCGATTCTCGAACATCTGCTGATGTCCGCAGGAAAATCCTTCTGAGGTTCTATGAATCCAGTCTCCCAAGTCAGGAAACAGTCCCTCACCGACACGAAGATTCTCGCTCGCGCGGTGGTGGATTCATTTCGCAAGCTCGATCCGCGCACGATGGTCAAGAATCCGGTCATGTTCGTGGTCGAAGTGGGCGCGGTCCTCACGACGGTCCAGCTTGTGTGGAACGCCTCGCATCACGCAGGAGAGTTCGGCTTCGGACTACAGATCACACTTTGGCTGTGGTTCACCGCGCTGTTTGCGAATTTCGCCGAAGCCATGGCCGAGGGGAGGGGGAAGGCCCAGGCCGAAACGCTGCGCAAGGCGCGCGCCGAAACTCAGGCGCACCGTGTGCGAAGCGATAACTCCATCGAGACGATCGCAAGTTCTAAATTGCGTCACGGGGACGTCGTGGTTGTGGCCGCAGGGAACTTCGTGCCCGGCGATGGCGAAGTGATTGACGGTGTGGCATCGGTAGACGAATCGGCCATCACCGGAGAATCCGCGCCGGTTATCCGCGAGTCCGGTGGCGACCGCTCGGCGGTTACCGGCGGCACGCGAGTGCTCTCCGATGAGATCAAAGTGCGCATCACCTCGAATCCGGGCGAGACCTTTCTGGACCGCATGATCAAGCTCGTCGAGGGAGCCTCGCGTCAAAAAACGCCGAACGAGATTGCGCTCAACATTTTGCTCGCCGGTCTCACGATCATCTTTCTTCTGGCGGTTGTGACCCTTCAACCCTTTGCCGTCTACTCGGGCGCCCCGCAGAACATATTCGTATTGGTCTCGCTTCTCGTGTGCTTGATTCCGACGACCATTGGAGGGCTTCTTTCTGCCATTGGAATTGCCGGGATGGATCGCATGATTCAGCGCAACGTCATCGCGATGTCCGGGCGAGCGGTGGAAGCGTCGGGCGATGTGGACGTGCTGCTGCTGGACAAAACCGGCACGATCACTCTGGGAAACCGCGCCGCTACTCAATTCCTGCCGGCGCCCGGTATCGATGAAGCTTATCTGGCCGATGCCGCGCAGCTCTCCTCGCTCGCTGACGAAACCCCTGAAGGGCGTTCCATCGTTGTGCTGGCCAAGGAGCGTTACAACCTCCGCGGTCGCGACTTATCGTCGCACGCAGCCACTTTCATCCCCTTCTCAGCGCAAACCAGAATGTCCGGCGTTGACATCGACGGCCGGGAAATCCGCAAGGGAGCTCTGGAAGCGATTACTCGTCTGACCAATCACCACGGGAATGGTGTTCCGGTTGAGCTGCAGATGAGTGTGCAGGACATTTCCAATGCCGGCGGAACGCCGCTCCTGGTTGCGGAGGGTGGACGCGTGCTGGGCGCGATCGCGCTTACGGACATCGTCAAGGGGGGCATGAAAGAGCGTTTTGACCATCTTCGCGCGATGGGTATTCGCACCATGATGATCACCGGAGACAACCCGCTCACCGCCGCTGCGATCGCGCGGCAAGCGGGCGTGGACGACTTTCTTGCGGAAGCGAAACCCGAAGACAAGATGGCGCTCATCAAGCGCGAACAGGCCAAGGGAAAGCTTGTGGCCATGACCGGCGACGGCACGAACGATGCGCCCGCGCTCGCCCAGGCAGACGTGGGCGTCGCCATGAACACCGGAACGCAAGCCGCGAAAGAAGCCGGAAACATGGTGGATTTGGATTCGAACCCGACGAAACTCATCGAAATCGTCGAAATCGGCAAGCAACTTCTGATCACACGAGGCGCACTGACCACGTTTTCGGTCGCGAATGACGTGGCGAAGTACTTCGCCATTATTCCCGCGATGTTCGCCGCTGCCTTTCCTCAGCTGGAAGTGCTGAACATCATGCGGCTGCGCACCCCCGAGTCGGCGATTTTATCCGCGGTGATTTTCAACGCGCTGATCATCATTGCTTTGATCCCATTAGCTCTCCGAGGCGTGCGCTACCGGCCGGTGGGAGCGGCGGTATTGCTTCGCCGCAATCTGTTGATCTATGGCCTGGGCGGGATTGTTGCTCCGTTTATAGGGATCAAGCTGATTGATGTGTTCCTGGCGTATGTTCGATTCGTTTGAGAGGTATTCCATGAAGAAGAATCTGCTCATTTCCATTTGGTTTACGCTGGTGACAACCGTCATCTTCGGTTTCATCTATCCACTCGCGGTCACCGGACTGGCGCAAGTATTATTCCCCGACCGCGCGAACGGACAGCTCATCGAGAAAAATGGCAAGCTCGTAGGCTCGCGAATCATCGGGCAGGCATTCTCCGGTCCTGGCTATTTCCACTCGCGTCCCTCCGCGGCGGGAACTGGATACGATCCAACCTCGAGTGGCGGCTCGTACCTGGCGCCCACCAATAAGAACTTGCTCACGCGAACGAACGGTGACGTGCAAAAGCTTCAGACCGAGAATCCGAATGTTCCGGTACCCGTCGATTTAGTGACCGCCTCGGGATCCGGTCTGGACCCGGATATCTCACCTGCCGCAGCTGAATTTCAGATTCCTCGCGTCGCTCATTCGCGCGGCGTCACCGAAGACGCCGTGCGTGCGCTTGTGCAGAAACATATGAAGGACCGAGACTTGGGATTTCTCGGCGAACCTCGAGTGAGTGTTCTCGAACTAAATCTGGATCTGGATGCCGCTCAGGCCGCGAGATAAAGCTTCATGCCTTCCGGCGCGCGCTTTTCGGAAGCCATGCATGGCAGCCGAAACGAGATCCCTCCAAGCTTCCCTTCCTGATACCAAGTTCGGTGTATGGTATTTCGCCCCCAGAAGCTGTTTATAGTAATCGTGAAAGGCTGCCATATCGACACCTGCTGCGGGGTGTGGAACGTGGTCCTAATGATCTGTTTGCGACGAGCACGAGTTTTTGTGATGGCCTGCTCCGCGCTCTTCTGGGTGGTAACGGCCGGTTGCGCCCCGAAGGACACCGACCAGCAGCAAAAAGAACGCGAGGACAAAACCCGGGAAGATGCTGCGAAAGCCACCGAGCGTGCCAAACCGGAAATCCAGGAAGCAGGACGCGAACTCGGCCGTGCGGCGGATGAGGCAGCGAGAGAAGCGCGTGCTTTCGCAGAGGGTGTGCGGCAAGGCTGGCTTCAGGGCGGCCATCATATCGTGAACGTAAATTCCGCGTCCGAGACCGACCTGATGGAGTTACCGGACGTTTCGCAGACTACGGCGCGAAAAATTATCCGGAATCGTCCCTATCACGCCCGAGAAGACTTACTCGCCAAGCGCGTCGTGTCAGAAGAGCAGTACGCGAAAATCAAAGACATCGTCACGGTACCATAACCAAGCCGCAATAATTCAGCGTGGCCGCTACCGCGCTGCGTACTCAATTTTTCGCGCGAGCGGTTTGCACTGCTTCCAGCATCTGGCGGGCTAACTCCGAGATCGTGGCTGCATTCCTGTGGCGCATGGCTTCTTTCAGGATGAGCTCACCGCCGACGCCCAGCGCGCTTGCACCGGCCGCGATGAAATCGGAGCAAGTATCGAGATTCACCCCTCCCGTCGGTACCAGTGGGATCTCCGGAAACGGTCCCTTTAACGCGCGAATATAACTCGCGCCTCCTACTTGGGAGCACGGGAAAATTTTCACCAGGTCGGCTCCATTTTCCCAGGCAGACAGCACTTCTGTCGGCGTTAGCGCGCCCGCGATCATCAGCACGTTTTGTTTTTGCGCGTATTCCAAAGTCTTCAGATTTAGACCCGGGCTCACCAGAAATTGCGCTCCAGCGTCCAAGCAGCGTTGCGCAGCATCGGCATTGAGCACCGTGCCGGCGCCGACTAGAATTTCCGGCATCTCTTTCGCGAGGCGCGAAATCACAGTGGTGGCGCCCGGCACGGTCATCGTGATTTCCGCAACGTTGATGCCTCCCGCCAGGACAGCTTCCGCGGCAAACAACGCGTCTTCGGGCGTAGCCGCGCGTATCACCGGTATGATTCCCGTCGCCAGTGCGCGCTTCAGCGCCGTATCTTTATTCATGATTTCGCCGGGCCGGGGCCGGATCTATCAACGAACGATCCTCGCGCCCGCTCCTTTCATCACTTGCTCCACTTCTTTCAGCGTTGCCATGGTCGTATCTCCAGGAGTGGTCATCGCCAGCGCACCGTGGGCCGCTCCGCATTCCACGGCCCATTGGGGCCCTTTGCCGGCCAGAAATCCATAAATCAATCCCGAAGCGAACGAATCGCCGCCGCCCACGCGGTCGAAAATTTCCAGGTCCGCTCTCCGCGTCGCTTCGTAGAATCTACCGTCGCTAAAGCAGATCGCGCCCCAATCGTTGCGAGTGGCGCTGGTAGCCTTGCGCAGCGTGGTCGCCACCACCTTGAACGGATAGTCCTTCAGAACCACTTCAATCATCGCTTTGAAATTTTCCGAGGAAAGATTGGAGAATTGCTCGTCCACGCCGTGCACGTCATATCCCAGCGCCGCGGAAAAATCTTCTTCGTTTCCCAGCATCACATCGACATATTCAGCAATCTTCCGGTTCACCAGCTGCGCTTGCTTCTTGCCACCGTAGGATTTCCAAAGCGAATCGCGATAGTTGAGGTCGTAGGAAGTAATGACGCCATTTTCCCTGGCCGCGCGCATCGCTTCCATCGCGACGTCAGGCGCCGAGGCGGAAAGCGCGCAAAAGATGCCTCCGGTGTGAAACCAGCGCACTCCCAATTCGCGGAAGACGTGATTCCAATCAATAGCGCCCTGCTTCAATTGGGACACCGCCGTGTGGCCGCGATCCGAACAGCCCAGCGCAGCCCTGACGCCGAATCCGCGCTCGGTAAAATTCAGCCCGTTGCGCGTGGCACGGCCCACGCCGTCGTACGGAACCCACTTGGTCAGCGAGTGGTCGACGCCACCCTGATTCATTAAGTCCTCTACCAGCCTGCCGATTGGATTATCCGCGAGCGCGGTCACGATAGCCGTATCCATGCCGAAACATCTTTTCAAGCCGCGCGCTACATTGTATTCACCGCCGCCTTCGCTCACTTCAAACTGCCTCGCGGTCCAAATCCGTTTGTCGCCCGGGTCAAATCGCAACATTACTTCACCCAAGCTCAGCAAATCCCACCGGCACTTTTCTTTAGGCTTAATGTTCATCGCTTATGCTTTTCGAGTCTCCGAAGTTTCGATTCCCAGGAATCGGGCCGCGTTCTCGAAGCAAACGTCTTTGATCAAACGCGCTATCATCGGCTCGTCATCGGGAAGCAAGCCCGCTTCAATATCGTTTCCCAGAACATTGCACAGGATTCGCCGAAAATATTCGTGGCGAGGAAAAGACATGAATGACCGTGAGTCCGTGACCATGCCGACGAAATTGGAGAGCAGCCCGCAATTCGACAACGCGTTGAGCTGCGATTCAATTCCCTCTTTCTGATCCAGGAACCACCAACTGCTGCCGAATTGTACCCTGCCCCTCACGCCTTCCTGCGGGAAGTTTCCCGCCATGGTCGCGAAAACATAGTTATCCGCAGGATTCAGATTGTAGACGATCATTTTGGGCAACGAATTTTCGCGATCGAGCAAGCCGCAGTAGGTGCCGAGCGACGCGGCCTGCGGCCAATCTCCGATCGAATCGAACCCGGCATCCGCTCCGAGCGTGCTCAGCGCCCTTGAATTGGCATTGCGATAGGCGCCTAAGTGAAGTTGCTTCGTCCAGCCCTTACGCGCGTCCAAGTGTCCGAAGAAAATCATTACGTAACCGGCCAGGCCGGCTGCTTCTGTCGAATCAAGAGCCCTGCCGGAACGCAACTTATTGAAAGCTTCGCTCGCTTGACGGTCCGCGAAAGGGTTTACGTGGCACTGATTCAAACCGTGATCTGATAGACGGCATCCCAGCTCGTGGAAGAAGTCGTGGCGCTTGGCCAGTGCGTCCAGGAAACCGGCCAAACGCGAGACCTCGACATTCGCCACGGCGCCTAGGCGATTCGTCCACTCGTTGAACCGCGCCGGATCACTCACCCGCAAAGCTCCATCCGGACGGTAAGTCGGAAGCACTAGCGTCTTGAGGGCGGAACTTCGGATTTTCATGTGAGCTTCGAGGGAATCCGTCGGGTCATCGGTGGTGCACTGGACGACCACCCGAAATTTCCGCAAGATCCCCTGCGGCGTCATGTCTTCGCTTGGCAGCAACGCATTAGCACTGTTCCAAATCGCGGCAGCGGAAGATTCATCCAGCAACTGATCGATCCCGAAGTAGCGGCTCAGTTCCAGGTGCGTCCAGTGATAAAGCGGATTTCGCAGGGTGCGCGGGACTGTCTTGGCCCACGCCTCAAACTTCTCGTAAGCAGTCGCATTCCCACTGCAATACTCTTCCGCCAATCCATCAGCTCGCATCGCGCGCCATTTGTAGTGATCGCCCTCGAGCCAAATATCCGTCAGAGTTTGGAAGCGAGTGTTATTTGCAATGTCCCCAGCAGGAAGGTGGGAGTGAAAATCCAAAATCGGAATATGCTGCGCGTACGTGCGGTAAAGGTGCCGCGCCGTCTTAGCTTGCAACAAGAAGTCTTCCGTGATGAAGGTCATCCGTTTTGCCTGCGCTAGCGCGGGTCTTAAGCGTGCGCGGTGCTTATGCTTTTCGGATCGCTGCGCCGCCGCCCAATATGCGTACTTGCGTTATTGATTCACGCCGCTGGCCAAAAAGCCGCCGTCCACCACCAGCAAGTGGCCGGTGACAAAGCTCGCGGCATCGGACGCAAGAAATACCGCAGCTCCTCCGAGTTCCTCCACTCTCCCGTAGCGTTTCATGGGCGTGCGCAGCAGAAATTCCCGCCCTCGTTCCGTCCCATCGAGGAGAGCCGCATTCAAATCCGTGCGCACCACGCCGGGAACCAACGCGTTGACACATATCCCGGAGGTGGCCCATTCGATCGCCAAAGTTTTTGTCAGCGCTGCGACCGCGGCCTTGCTGGCGCTGTAAGCCGCCACTTCATATAGCCCCACAAAACAAGACAACGAACCGATATTAATGATGCGGCCAAACTTTCGTTCGATCATATGCCGGCCGAAGACGCGGCATGCGCGCAAAGTGCCATTCAAGTTCGTTTCCAGGATCGCGTTCCATTCATCGTCGGGAAATTCGAGGGTGGGCAATCGCTTTATTCGACCCGCGGAATTCACAAGTATTTGAACGCTCCCGAATTCCGCGCAGACCGATCTCAGAAGCTGTTCCAAGCTGGCGTCGTCCGTAACGTCGCAGGTAAGCGCAAGCGATCTGCGCCCTAGCGCCACAACTTCAGCGGCAGCCTTACGCGCCAGTTCGGCACGGCGGCCCGTCGGAACCACGTCCGCTCCCGCCTTAGCCAGCTCGCGTGCCAGCGCAAATCCGATGCCGCTGGTCCCGCCGATCACGACCGCCGTTTTGCCCGTCAGATCAAGAAGCGGATGCCCCATGCACTGTCCTCCGTCCCGCGATCAATATCCCTTCACTTTGATGACGATGTAGTCGAACTCCTTCGCGCCATCGAGCACCAGTTGATGCGGCGTGCGCGGAGGGATCCGGACAATGTCCCCAGCAGAAAGTTTCACATGCGCGCCGCCCTCAATCGTTCCGTTGCGCTTTTCGTTTGGCGCCACCGTTTCACCATTCAACAGGGTGCCGCCCACGACCAGCGTCGCCGACCCCGACTGCACCATAATCACATCCACCTGCGTCTCGTGCCACTCTACTTGGCCATCCGCTTTTCTGCGTACGAGCATCACCGACTCATTCGGATAATCTGCCAGTTGCTGCACCCCGACCTGGTGAGGGTCCGCCGAGGCGCTGGCGTCGAGCTTCACTTCCACCTGTTCAATCGCCTCTCGGCTCCAATGCCCGAACCCGGCCGGAACATCGGCATCCGGAGCAACCCACAGCAGAGGAAATGCAAGAAGTGCCGCCATCCACAGTTTGCACATTTTGTGCTCTCCTCACGTTGCAGCGAATCAAAAAATATAGGTGCCTGCTAGAGAAGAGTCAAACCGTTAAAGCAACCGTTAAAGCTACCCTGGAGGGTTACCTGACTGGCAGATCAGAAACCAAACGCAGTCAGTAAAAAAAAAAGAGGCTTATCGCAGGTGAGCGTTAATCTCCGTGCTCAGACTGTCCAACTTGTTCTTCTGGTACGCCTCCGCATCAGGACGCGAAAATGCCGGCCGAGCGGCTTCCATCAATTTCTTCGCTTGCGAATAATTCCCTTGCCGCAGGGCAATCTCCGCCTGCGCCAGGTTCACGCTGGCCTCCCAGTCGGGATCTCCCGTTAACTGCGCAACAACTTTCGAGTCAATCTGGGTAAGCAGCTTGGACGCGTCCTGCATTTGGCCTCGGGCAATCAGGCAATTTGCCAGCGTCAGAGCAGTGCCACCGGTCAGTCCCGCCTGCGGTCCGAACGCTTTGATCGAATTATCGTGCGCGGTGCGCGCGTTGAGTTCACCTTCCGCAAGATGATTCGAGCGGCATTGTGCCACCGCGGCATCCGAGAGCGTCGCAATGGCGTAGAACGATGCCGGCCCCTGCTTTTGCATAGCGATTTTGTAAATCGCCAGGTCATCGCGCGTCGAGTCCTCGAACATGCCCAGGCTGCCCTCCGACTGCGCGCGTGTCGCCAGCAATTGCATGGTCAGTTCGTGATCCGGACCGAACTTGGCCAGAAAATCGGGATACACACTATTCGCTTCCTTCACGGCGTCCTGATATTTCGACTGGATCATGAAAGCCTGCGCTAAATTGAGGCGCACGCGCAAAACATACGGACTGTCCGCTCCATTGGCGCCCGAATACGCGGCGATCAGCTGCCGTGCGAGACGCTCTGCAGTGGCGCCATCACCGAGACGAATATACGTGAACGCGAGACGTTGCCGAAGATTGAACTTAGCCGTTTCGTCGAAGTCGGGCAGCACCGCGGCCGCCTCCGAAGCAGCTTTGAAATTGTGGTTGGCCGACTTCGCGTCGTTTTCGATCAGCGCGATCATGCCTTTCGCCGAATACAGCCATACCGGCAAATCCTTGCGTGGATTTTTGATCTTGGGGATCAGAGCTTCCTGCTCAGCGAGTAGCGATTTAGCCACGGGCAAGCCGCCGGACTGGTAACTTCTTGCCTCCATCGCAGCGCGTTGCAATTGCACGACAATCGCGTCCTGCGAAAGCGGCCCTTCGGTCTCCAGAAAAAGCTGGTGAGCGCGCTCGTATTCGCCGCGAGCCTCGGGATAGTTCGTGCGGCTGTCGAGAGCCTGCGCAATCGTCAGATGGAGACGCGCGGCGATCTGCGGCTCGTTCTTAAATTTGCGGTCGATGCTCGGCGAAGCCAGCTTGATGGCGTCGAGCAGAGTCTCCGTCGCCTTGCCGCTCTGAAACGGATTGCCGCGCCCGAGCAAATCGTCGGAAAGAAATTGATTGATCGTGTTAGCGATGGCGGTCTGGCGGTTCGCGTTATCACGCTCCCTGGCCAGGCGCAGGGTAAAGAAAATCACGAGCCCAACCACAATCGCAATCACCGCCGCGACGGCGGTAACCGAACGCCAATTTCGTGTGACGAACTTTCTCGCGCGATAGCGCAGCGTATCTGGCCGCGCGTCTAAGGGCTCGGCCTTCAGGTAGTGATCGATGTCGCGCGTCAGCGCTTCGACCGACTGATATCTCTGATGCACGTCTTTGTGCATGGCCGTCAGGCAGAGCACGTCCAAATCGGCCCAAGCTGTCTTACTTACGAGCGCCGCACCTTCGCCCCCTACCCCGGACGCCGCCACCTTCGCGGCAACCGTCGAAGGCCTCTCCGCTTCCTGCTCGGTCAAAACTCTCTCGGCTTGCGCTGGTGTGCGATTCGACAAATCAAACGGCAGCCGTCCCGCGAGTAATTCGTACAACACAACTCCCAGCGAATAGACGTCGCTCTGGATTCCAACTTGTTCGCCACGTATCTGCTCGGGCGCCGCATATGCCGGCGTCATCAAACGCAAACCCGTCATGGTCTGGTCCACGGATTCGCCGAGACTTTGCAGATGCTTGGCGATGCCGAAGTCGAGCAGCCGCACCGTGCCATCGTCCTTCACCAAAATATTCGAGGGCTTCAGGTCCCGGTGAATCACCGCGTGCTGATGCGCGTACAGCACCGCTTCGCATACATCGCGGAATAGACGCAGGCGCTCGGGAATTGAGCAATTGCGCTGCTTGCAGTAATCGGTGAGCGGAACGCCCTCCACATACTCCATGACGAAGAACGGCGTCCCGTCGGGCGAAGTGTCCGCATCATAAAGCCGCGCGATCGAAGGATGATTCAGTTGCGCGAGCGTGCGCTGCTCAATTGCGAAACGTTCGCGTCGCGCCGGCGAAAGCCACGCATCGCGCAGGACCTTGATCGCCACGCGGCTGCCTAGATCCTCCCGCTCGGCCAGGTACACCATGCCCATGCCGCCTTCGCCGAGCGCTTGAGTGATTCGATAAGGCCCGAACTCTTTGAAGGGTGCTGCGTCCGAGGATGGCTCGCTGAGAACTTGGTGTGCAACATGCGCGACGTCGCGCTCGAGCATCGAACCGGCGCGCGAATCTTCCTGCAGCAGAATCAGAACTTCGCTGACCAGAGCTAGGTCATCCCCACATTTCGTTTCAAGAAATCCGCGCTGCTCGGACGATGGCAAGTCGGCAGCTTCGTGAAAAAGCGTTTGGACCCTCTGCCAGCGAGAGCTATCCATCAGAATTCTCCGCCTGGGAAAATCAAATAGCGCCGCTCGTTAAGAAGCTTCTCGAAGTTCATGTGCGAGCCACGCCTTTGCCGCGCGCCAATCGCGCAGGACGGTCGCCTCGGAAACGTTGAGGAGCGCCGCCGTTTCCGGCACGTCCAATCCGCCGAAGAAGCGGCTTTCCACCATCACCGCCTGCCGCGGATTCATGCGCTCCAGTGAATTCAACGCGGTGTTCAGCGCCAGCAACTCTTCTCCGCCGGAAGGCTTCTTGTGGACCGCATCATCGAAAGTGACGGTAATTTCCGCACCGCCGCCGCGCTTGCCTGAGTTTCTCCGTCGCGCAGCCTCCACTAAAAGCTGCCGCATGGCTCGCGCCGCAATGCGCTTGAAGTGCAACCGCGAGGTCGCCGCAATTTCCGGCGATTTGGCCAATTTTATCCAAGCTTCGTTGACGAGCGCGGTGGGGCTGAGCGTGGCGCTGGGATCTCCGCGGCGCACGCTCGACGCGAGGCGACGCAGTTCTTCATACGTGACGCTAAACAGATGATCGAGAACTTTCCGGTCTGCTGCGGGCGAACCGATTTCCCCAGGCTCAAACCCGTGCGCCGATTGAGAATCTTTTGCCGCCATGACGGTTTTTCTGGCGCTTTCGCGCAATGCGTAGTGAAGAGTCGCTTCGGGAGAAGCCCCTCTATTGCGGGTTTCAGGTCCCGTCTAGGCAGGAGACTTTAGCACCGCAGCCCCGCCCGCAGCAACGGGTGGAGCGGCAGCAATTGACGCGATCAGCACGACTCGACTGACAGATCGCGGTCGGGTCGAAGCATCACGAAAAACCTTCCAAGGAGAACAGGATCATGAATAGTTCGTGGATTCGCAAAACGCTTTTTGCTTTGGTTCTGGCCGGCGCAGCTCTCGCAGCCGCCTGCGGCGGCGCCGAGGGTAAGTACCGCGATCCTTCCGGCACAATCAACGCCGAATTCAAAGATGGCAAGGCTTATATCGGTCTCGGTGCATACGCCGTTGATGGCACCTACAAAATTCAGGGCGACAAAATCATCGCCCGCGGCGATTTCGGGTTGATGCTGCCGAGCCCCCTGGTCTTCACCATCAACAAAGACGGCTCCATCGATGGGCCGCGGGACACCATGATTCCTCGTCTAGAAAAAGTGAAGTAAGTGTCGCTGCTCGCCAGTCACTTGAACGTCTTGAATGCCGTCTGCACTGGCGCAGAGTTTCCGAACGAAAGGAAGAAGCCAATGAAAAGAACCATACATGCTACGCCGTTCGCCGCAATCGCGCTCGCCATAATCTTCGTCGCATCGGGCTGCGGTCATTCGAGCTCAGACGCATCGGAAGGACCAGATGATGCCACTGGCCTCTCCGCCGCCGACCGCGAGGCGCAGCGCGCCGTGATGGCCGAACTTCAGAGGCATTGGGCGAAGGGCGCCGATGGCTGGACGACCGCGATCATCTCCGGCAGTCCGTATGCGCCAGATCATTTTCTTCGGCAATGCCGCGCGCTAGCAGTCCAGGAAATCAAGCCGCAGGATTTGGGTGAAGCGGACAAATTGAACGGCTTCGAATGGGTCGGCCAGGCGGTTTTCAAGCCCACCACTTGCCGTGAAGGTGGCGGGCAACCGGGCATGGTCTTGGACGGCATGAGCAACGTGGTCGTCAACAAGCAGAGCGGCCGCTGGAGCCAATGGGTGGACTTCACGCCGGGACCTTTGCGCTTGGAAAAGGAAAAGGGCAGGTGGCAATTCCATTGGGACGCGACGTATCTTCGCGGCACGCTGCCGGGACCGCAAGACTTCGCCAACGCCGGGGTGCGGTGAGACACGAGCAATAGAAAAATCTCGCGAGTTCACGGCGCCCATCACGCCGCTCTGCGCTTGCGTTCCACCAATTGCAAAATCAACGGAGTGAGAATGATCTGCATCGCCAAATCGAGTTTGCCGCCCGGAATCACAATGGAGTTCGAACGCGACATGAAACTGTGCTGAATCATCGAAAGCAGGTAGCAGAAATCGAAGCCTCGCGTATTTCTGAACCGGATCACCACCATGGATTCATCGGGCGTGGGAATCCAGCGCGCGATGAACGGATTCGACGTGTCCACGGTCGGTATGCGCTGAAAATTGATGTCCGTTTGGGTGAACTGCGGGCAGATGTAGCGCACATAATCCGGCATCCGCCGCAGAATGGTATCTGTCACTGCTTCGGTAGAGTATCCGCGCGCCGCGCCATCGCGGTGAATCTTCTGAATCCATTCCAGGTTGATTACGGGGACCACGCCGATTTTCAAGTCGGCGTGTTTCGCCACATTTACTTTCTCGGTGACCACGGTTCCGTGCAGCCCTTCGTAAAAAAGCAAATCGGTCCCTTCGGGAAACGGTTCCCACTTCGTGAACGTCCCGGCCGGCGCACCATATTTCTCGGACTCCACGGCATCGTGTACGTAATGCCGCGTGCGGCCGGTGCCATTCTCACCGTATTCTCGGAATACACTTTCCAGGTCCTCGAAAAGGTTGGCCTCCGGACCGAAATGGCTGAAATGATGATCGCCTTTCGCAGCCTCCTCCGTCATCATGCGGCGCATCTCCCGGCGGTCGTAGCGATGAAACGCGTCGCCCTCGATATAGACTGCCTTCACCTTCTCGCGGCGGAAGATTTGCTCGAACGTATACCGGACGGACGTAGTCCCAGCGCCTGACGAGCCTGTGACGGAAATGATCGGGTGCTTAGTGGACATCGCCGCTCGCTCCGGTCATCGCCGGAACAGACCACGCTGAAAGAAGAGCGGAGCGCGCTCGGCTGAAAATTGCGGATCGGTGTGGTACTCGCTGATGCGCTTCACGGCCGTGGATGAGCCGAACACAATCGGCGTCCGCGCGTGAAGCTCCCGCGGTTTGATCTCTAGTATGCGCTGCATAGTGTCCGTCGCGCCGCCGCCGGCTTGCTCCACCAAGAATGCGATCGGGTTCGCTTCGTAAATCAGCCGCAGCCTGCCTTTCACGTAACCTCTTCGCTGATCGCCGGGATAGAGGAACACTCCGCCGCGCACCAATATTCGATAGGCATCCGCCACCAGCGACGCAATCCAGCGCATATTGTAATCCTGCGACAACGGGCCGTCGGAGCCGCGGATGCAATCATCCACATAAGCGCGAATCGAATCATCCCAGTGACGATAGTTCGATGCGTTCACCGCATATTCACTCGAGTGTTGTGGAATGGCGAGCTTCGGAATCGCCAGTTGAAACACTCCCGCCTGGCGATCGAGTGTGAAAACATGCGCGCCATCGCCGAGCGTGAATACCAGCGAAGTCTGCGGCCCATAAATGATGAATCCGGCGGCGATTTGCTCGTGACCCGGACGCAGAAAATGATTGGCCGGTTCGGTCGCCTGCGCCAGGGCGGGAAAAATCGCGAAGATCGTGCCGATGGATACATTGGCGTCAATGTTCGAGGAACCATCCAGCGGATCGATCGCAACCGCGAGCGGCGCGGCCGGATCGAGGCAAAGCGGAGAGGTCAATTCTTCGGAAAGCACTGCTGCTACTGGAGCATTTCGCAGAGCATTGACGAAAAGGTCGTTCGCGGTAAGGTCCAGCGGCTCTTGTGGGTCTCGGTCGCTATTGGCTGCGCCGAAAGAAGCTCCGAGGGCCTGGGCGATGTATCCCAGCGACACAACATCAGCCACCTGAAGAGCGGCTTTGACGAGTTCGCGAAGCAACGCCGCCACCGCTCGCGTTTGATTACTGACATTTGCGGAGCGATCCAGGAAATCGTCGAGCGAGACATTTCCGGCCGATATCGTCGCGGGAGTTTGCTCGCCTGCGCTCGCGCGGACCCTCAAGCCGACACCTCGAGTCTTTGTTGCGTGCGGAAGCCGCATGAGAGAAAACTAGCAGCCAGGGTCGCAAAACAAAACTGAATATAATTGCATCAATACTTAGAAAAATTAAGCTCTGCCAGCCCGGACATGCGCCCGCTGTTCCGCTCGCTTTTGCAGGCCTGCCAGGGTTACGAAACCGCCGGGCCATTCCCAACCTGCAAAATGTTGATGCGGTTCGCCGGGCTCGCCGAGCGTCGAAACCACCGACTCCGCGCCGGTGAAATCATCTTCCGAAGTATAAGCGCTCGGCGTCACCACCACAGCCAGGCCCGCATGCCGTGCAGACATCACGCCGTTGGCCGAATCCTCAAACGCGATGCACGCCGAAGCGCGCAATCCGAGCCGGCGCACGGCTACATCGAAAACGTCCGGAGCCGGTTTCTTCGTCGCCACTTCATCTCCCGCAACGATGACGCCAAAAAGCGATTTACCGGATGGAGCTAAAGCTCGCTGCAGGAGCGCATCAACATTTGCGGGGTTTGTAGTCGTCGCCATCGCGAGTCGAATCCCTGCGGTTCTGGCCTCCTCGATCAGTCGCTTCACCCCCGGCCTAAGCCTGAGCGTTCCTTCCCGAACCATCGCCGAGTAAAGTTTTGTCTTAAACGCGTAAATTTGCGGAATTTCGCGCTCGTGCGCGGCTACATCCTGCGGCCGCCGGCTCATCAGATAGTGAAGGATGCGCTCCTTGCCTCCGGCAACCCGAAGCAGTTCCTTGTAAAGCGGCGGATCCCAAGTCCACTCAAGCCCAAACGACGCGAACGCCTGATTGAACGCCGAACGATGCATTTCCTCCGTTTCGGCGAGCGTGCCGTCAACGTCAAAGATCAGCGCTTGCAAAGCCATGGCGTGGCGCCCTCAAAAGGGATCGAGCAGCCAGAGACTACAGCAAGCCGTTGTTTTCCACGAGTGCTATTCAAAGTGGCGGCAACATGGCCTTGCCACGAATCAAAGGAGCCGCGATGATTGGACTAGTCAAACGTGTTTTCGGTCTCATCGCTCAGCGGAGAATCGTTCGTGGCGGCTTTTTCGAAGACGCGGCTGGCCAGCAGGTCTGGAGCATCAATCGTCATCAGGTCTTCGGTCGTTACCTTCACATTAGCGGCGTCGTGCACGATGCGGTTAGCCTGTCGCAGTCGCGCACGGTCGAGGGCATTCCGGATCGAGCGCGCATTCGAAAAGTGCGGCTGCTGTTTGCGCGCGACGATGTAGCGCGCCAGCGCCTCCCGCCCGCGCTCGCTCAGTTTGTAATTCTGCTTGGCCAGGATTAGTTCGCCGATCGCCAGTAGCTCGCCATCCGCGTAATCCGGGAAATCAATGTGATGGGCGATGCGCGAACGAAAACCGGGATTGCTCGCGAAAAACTTCTCCATACGGTCCGCATAACCGGCCACAATTACCACTAGATCCTCGCGCTGGTTCTCCATCACCTGCAGCAAAATCTCGATGGCCTCTTGCCCGTAGTCGCGCTCGTTCTCGGCGCGATAGAGATGGTAGGTTTCATCAATAAACAAGACTCCGCCCATCGCCTTCTTCAGAATTTCCTTGGTCTTCGGCGCGGTGTGGCCGATGTATTGCCCGACCAGATCGTCGCGCGTTACCGAAACAAGGTGGCCCTTGCGCACGAATCCGAGCCGGTGCAGCAAATCCGCCATGCGCAACGCCACGGTCGTCTTGCCGGTACCCGGATTGCCGGTAAAAGACATGTGCAGCGTCGGCGGCTCGCTCGAAAGCCCCCGCTTTCGGCGGACGCGCTCCACCAGCAGGAGCGCGGCCATTTCGCGAATACGAGTCTTCACCGGAGCAAGACCGACGAGCCTATCGTCGAGTTCAGTCAGCACATCTTTGACGCCCGCTTCAGTCAGCTCCTTCGCCAGATCAATTGTCTCGCTGGACCCGCCCTTGCTCGGCGCTGTCGCTACAGGCGCAAGCAATTGAAATGCACCTGTTCGGCGCGGCCGTTCTTCGGCCACGGGATCGGTGATGCCCGGATGATCGTAGGATCGGATTGTTTCGCTCATTAGCATTCAGCCGTGCTCGAAAACCGCGCAGCCAAGAATGGCTGTGCCCGTCGCCCATCAACGATATCGCTGTCCCTCCGGACGATCGGTGACATACGCCTGCGTGGTGTACCGCATATTTCGTCCGCGCCCCTCCTGCCGCTCCAGCCGGAATCCCGGTTCCTCTGCGGGACGATTTACGATGAAAGAAATTTTCAGCGATTCCCAGCCGTGCGTGGAATCGAATCCCGACAGCCGAATGTAACGGTCGCCGTACGCCTTGCGGCACTCCTGCAATTCCATCATCACCGCGGCGGCATCCTTGATATCAAACATGGGCAAGCCCCACATCTCCCAATACGTATTGCGCGGATGCGGGTCGTCGGTGAACTCAATGTTCACCGCCCACCGGTTGTCAATGCAGTACTGCGCTTGCGCCCTGATCTGCTCGTCCGTGAGGTCAGGCAAAAACGAAAAACAGCCCTGCGTCAATCGCATGATGACAATTTCTCCTTTTCACACCGAGGCGGTTGCGGTAGGCACGAAATCGGGCGTGTCCGTCGAAGCGTAATCGAAAGTTACGTCCTTCCATATTTCGAGCGCCTGCCTCAATGGCAGACAATGTTTGGCCGCTGCTTCCAAAATCGCCGGACCTTCGCGCGCGATGTCGCGGCCTTCATTGCGAGCCAGAACCATCGCTTCGAGCGCGACGCGATTTGCCGTGGCCCCGGCGACGATCCCCGTCGGATGGCCGATCGTTCCTCCGCCAAACTGCAGCACGGTGTCTTCACCGAGCAGATCGAGCAGCTGGTGCATCTGCCCCGCGTGAATCCCGCCGGAAGCCACTGGCATCAGTTTCCGCAAGGACGCCCATTGCTGCTCGAAAAAGATTCCGTTCTCAAGTTTCTGCGGCACCAGGTCTTCTCGGCAGATATCGTAATAGCCTCGAATGGTTCGCGGATCGCCTTCCAGTTTGCCGACCACCGTACCCGCATGAATGTGGTCTACTCCCGCGAGGCGCATCCATTTCGCGATCACGCGAAACGAAACGCCGTGAATCTTCTGTCGCGTGTAAGTGCCGTGACCCGCGCGGTGCAAATGCAGAATCATGTTGTTGCGGCGCGCCCACTGGGACATAGATTGAATCGCGGTGTACCCGATCACCAGGTCAATCATGACGATCACCGAACCCAGCTCGCTCGCGAACTCCGCGCGCTCGTACATGTCCTCCATGGTCGCCGCAGTCACGTTCAAATAACTTCCCTTCACTTCACCGGTCTCGGCTTGCGCGCGATTGACCGCCTCCATCGAATAAAGATATCGGTCCCGCCAGTGCATGAAAGGCTGCGAATTGATGTTCTCGTCGTCCTTCGTGAAGTCCAGTCCGCCTTTCAACGCCTCGTAAACCACGCGGCCGTAGTTGCGCCCCGAAAGACCCAGCTTCGGCTTCACGGTCGCGCCGAGTAGCGGCCGTCCGAATTTATCCAGGCGCTCGCGTTCGACCACGATTCCCGTCGCCGGCCCGTCGAACGTTTTCACGTAGGCCACGGGCAGACGCATATCCTCCAGCCGCAAGGCCTTGAGCGGCTTGAACCCAAAAACATTCCCGATGATCGAAGCGGCAAGATTAGAGATCGAGCCCGGCTCGAAGAGATCGAGGTCATACGCAATCCACGCGAAGTAAGAACTCGGCGCGTTGGGCACCGGTTCGACGCGATAACACTTGCCGCGATATTTTTCGCAAGCGGTTAGGCGGTCGGTCCACACCACGGTCCATGTGGCCGTGGAAGATTCTCCCGCCACCGCCGCCGACGCTTCGATCGGGTCCACTCCGTCCTGCGGCGTCACGCGAAAAAGCGCGATGATGTCTGTATCTTTCGGCTCGTACTCCGGTTCCCAGTAACCCATCTTCTTGTATTCCATCACGCCGGACTTGTAGCGATCCTTGCCGCGGACAGTCGAGGGTTTCGCGTCGAGCGTCGCTCCATCCTTACTCATGGCCTGGCCTCCTTCCCGCAAATGCAAAACGTAGCAGCTTGCGGGGAACAATAAAAGTGAATATAATTGCCGTCATACTTAGAAAAATTTCCGCATGACTAACCTCACATTCAAACAACTCGAAGCGGTGCACCAAGTGGCGCGCAGCGGCACGGTTGTCAAAGCCGCTGAATCGCTTCACGTCACCCCCGCGGCGCTGACCTCTCGCATCAAACTCCTTGAAGAAGACCTCGGCCTGGCGCTCTTTGACCGCACCGGCAACCGCCTACGGCCCACCGATGCCGGGCGTGAAGCAGTCGCCGCCGCCGCGCGCATCGACCGCGTGATCTCGGATCTCGGCGACACTCTCGAAGCCATGAAGGGTCTGCACGGCGGACGCGTGCGCTTCGGCGCCGTCTCGACGGCCAAATACTTCGCCGCGGAACTAATTGCCGCTTTTTTGCGCCAGCACGCAGGGATTGATCTGCAACTAGTAGTGGGTAATCGCGCGGAGACGGTCGAGTCCCTTCGCAACTACGACATAGACATGGCGGTGATGGGACGCCCGCCCGGCGATTTCGGCGCCGAAAGCGAACCCTTCGGCCCGCACCCCTACGTGATGATTGCTCCCGCCGATCACCGTCTCGCGCGCACGAAGCGGGTATCCAAAGCCGAATTATCCAGCCAGAAATTCATCGTTCGCGAGGAAGGTTCGGGCACGCGCAATATCTTCGAATATTTCCTCAACGCGCAAATGATCCAACCTCCAAAAGTGACCATAGAAATGGGCTCGAACGAAACGATCAAGCAAGCCGTGATGGCGGGCCTGGGTCTTTCGTTGATCTCCGCGCACACGATCGCCTCAGAGGTCGCGGACGGCCGCCTGGCCGTCCTGAAAGTCGAGGGCCTGCCCATCGTTCGGCATTGGTTCGTAGTGCGCCGCACCGACCGCGACCTGCCGCCCGCGAGCGGTGCTCTGTGGGCGTTCATCGTGAAGAAAGGCAGCGCCTTCCTGCCAAAGCGCGTGTCTCCCTAGACGCCCGTGCAAATATTCTTGCCCGATGCGGCGCGCTAAGAGAGACAATGCCCACCGTTAGCCCTGGCAGCAGGACGATTCGAAAGGCGGCATGAAACTTAACTCGCATCTTTTGCGCAGCGCCATCGTCGCTTCGCTCGGCGGACTGCTTTTCGGTTTCGACACTGCCGTCATCTCCGGCACAACCCGGGAACTGACCCAAACATTTCACCTCTCGTCCAATGGCCTGGGCTTCACTGTTTTCATCGCGGTTGTGGGTGCCATCTTTGGCTCCATGCTGGCTGGAATTCCAGGAGATCATTTCGGCCGCCGCGACAGTTTGCGCGTTTTGGCCGTCTTGTACTTGGTTTCGGCTCTGGGCTGCGCCTTCGCCTGGGATTGGACCGTACTCGTAGTCTTTCGTTTCATCGGCGGGCTCGGCATTGGTGGCTCTTCTGTGCTCGGCCCGATGTACATCGCGGAAGTGGCTCCGGCGAAATGGCGTGGCCGTCTGGTAGGCCTCTTTCAGTTCAACGTCGTTCTCGGAATTTTGCTCGCTTATCTTTCAAATTATATCGTCGGAGCGATGCAATTCGGCGCCGCCGAATGGCGGTGGAAACTGGGGATTCCTGCGGCGCCAGCACTCCTTTTCTTTCTTCTACTTTTCACCATCCCCCGCAGTCCGCGCTGGCTGGTCAAAAAGCAAAGGGTGGACGAAGCCAAAGAAGTCCTGCGCGTGACAGGCGAAGAAAATTACGAACAGGAGCTTCAGGAAATTGTCGCGTCCATTGACGCCGAGCACGTTGGCAGCGATTCGCTGTTTTCCTGGAAATATCGCCTGCCGATTTTCCTCGCCGTCTCCATCGGAATGTTCAACCAGCTTTCCGGCATCAACGCCATCCTTTACTACCTCAACGATATTTTTGCGTATGCCGGCTTCAACAAAGTCTCTTCCGACCTGCAAGCGGTTGCCATTGGCGCGACGAACCTGGTCTTCACCATGCTGGCCATGTCCGTGATCGACCGCATCGGTCGCAAGACTCTGCTGCTGATCGGCTCGGTCGGCACTGCGGCATGTCTGGGCGGCGTCGCTGCCATTTTCCTTTCAGGCCGCCGCCAGGATTTCCTGGTCTGGCTGCTGGTAGGCTACATCGCCTTCTTCGCGTTCTCGCAAGGCGCCGTCATCTGGGTCTATTTGAGCGAAGTTTTCCCCAACCGCGTGCGCGCCAAAGGACAAAGCCTCGGCAGCTTCTCGCATTGGTTCATGAACGCGCTGATCTCCCTCATCTTCCCGTCAATGGCGGCGGCGTCCGGCGGCTATCCCTTCATTTTTTTCGCGGCAATGATGATTCTCCAGTTTTTTGTCGTCCTGTTCGTCTATCCAGAAACCAAAGGAATCTCGCTCGAAGAAATGCAAAAGAAGCTCGGCATCGCCTGACCTGCTTGCCCCGTTTCGGACGTTCTGACGGTGGTGCATATAACATGCGATCTGCATAGAGCCAAAAGGAGATCGCTCACTTTTGGCGTCCTCCCCGCGTCTCACCGATTCGCGACATCGAAAGGAAACCGCGATGACTATCAAGCGCTTGTGGGCTTTTGCTCTATTTCCGTTTTTATTGATTCCGGCAGCGGCGCAAAATTGTGACCAACTGAGGAAGGACTTCAAACCGGACGCTGAATCCGTAAGGCGCGCCGAGCGGGAGTGGAGCAAGGCGTTTCTTACCGGCGATACCGATTACCTGGAGTGCCTGTTGGAACCAGACTACGAATCCGTCTGGTACACCGGACAGGTGAGAAGCCGGCAGGAGATCATTGACAAGGCGCGCGCTCATCGCGCGAATCCGATTCCAGTTCCGTCGTTTCCCATGCCGACGATACAGATCCATGGGAACACTGCAATCTCCAGGTCAGACATCGATATTCCGGACCCGGCGAAGAAGGAACCGCGAAAGGTCCGTTTTCTCGACATATTCAGCTATTACGACCGACGTTGGCATGTTCTCTATACTCAGGACGTCGAGCTCAAGAGCCAATGAAAAATAGCTACAGCACGGTTTGTTGGGTAACGCGACCGAAGATTGTCCGCGGAGCAAGCCCGGTATTGAACGCGAACGCAACGCATCACACCCGGCAATTGACTTCCGTGCAAGTAAAAGTATCATTAGGCACAGAGGGCATGGAGTTCGCCCCTTAACCGCTGTCCCTTCTTAGCCGGGACAGATGATGACTCCTGACAAGGGATACTTGTCGCGGAGTCATATCCCCGGCGACGATCCCGAACCAAAAGCGATGCACTTGAAAATGGCTCGCCCTTATCTCGCGCGCCTCAAGGAGAGGACCAACTCGCAACTATGACCAAATACTTGATGGTGGGTCTCGGGGGATTTCTTGGATCGGTCCTGCGCTTCTGGCTCGGAGGATATGTCGGCAACCGTATGGGTACGCGATTCCCGTACGGCACCTTCATCGTCAATTGCACCGCGTGCTTTCTAATCGGTTTGATCGTCACGTTGCTGGCGGAAAAAACGAACTGGAACGCGAATTGGCGCTATTTGCTGCCGATTGGATTCATCGGCGGGTACAGCACGTTTTCCACATTCGAGTATGAAACCTTCCGCGTATTTCAAGACGGCGAGTTCCTCATCGCCGGCCTGAACGTCATCCTCAGCGTGGTCGTCGGCTTCATTTCCGTTTGGTTGGGCGTGATCACCGGACGCTCGATTGCCTGAAATCAGATGCCCGGGCGGTAGAATACTTGGTTGCAAGCCGTGGGAATATGACGCGGGAGGAAGCATGCTTAAAGCCGGACCGGCCAAGAAGGTAAGTATTTATGTTGGCCAGGACCACCAATATCGCGGGGAAGCTGTCCACGCGGCGATCCTACAGTTTCTTTTCTATCACCAGGTTTCCGGAGCCACCGTCACGCGCGGCATCGCCGGATTTGGAGCCGACCACCGCATGCACACGGATCGCGCGCTGGCGCTCACGGAAAATCTCCCCATGAAAATCGAGTTCGTGGAAACGCCCGAAAAAGTGGACGAACTTCTCCCCAAGCTTCACGAAATGGTCGGAACAGGCCTGATCGAAATTCAAGATACAACCATCGTGAAACCGTCTGAGGCTTCCGCGAAGGGTGCAGGCCAGGAAGACGTGCCCGCATTGAAGCGCCAGGGAAAAGCGAAGCTGATGCGAATTTTCATTGGAGAAAACGATAAGTGGAACGGCAAGCCTCTCCACAAAGCACTGCTGGAAAGTATGCGCGCGAACGACATCGCCGGCGCCACCGTGTACCAGGGGATCTTGGGCTATGGAGCCAACCGCAGAATTCACAAGGACTCAGCGCTTCATCTCTCGCATGACCGGCCCATCATGCTCTCCGTCGTGGACACTGAAGAACGCCTCCGCACATTTCTTCCCGTGCTTGACGGCATGGTGCAACAAGGCTTGGTGGTTTTCTCCGACGTGGACGTAATCAAATATACGCGCGACTTCCAGGAAGTCGAACGCAGAAAGGAGGCGCGGAAATGAAGCTCGAAGGCACGGCCAAAATGCTGCGCATTCATTTCGGCGAAGACGACAAATGGAAGGATAAGCCGCTGTATCGCGCCGTGGTCGAAAAGTGCCGCGAACTGGACATCGCCGGCGCCACCGTTTTTCGCGGAATCGAAGGATACGGCGCCAGCACGCTGATTCGCCGCCCGCGCCACATGTCGTTCTCGCACGACGCGCCGGTCATGGTCAGCGTGATTGACTCAGAAGACAAAATTCAGGCCCTGCTGCCGTTCCTGGATGAGATGGTCGCCGAGGGACTGATCGCCATTTCAGAAGTCGAAGTAGTCAAATACGTGCATCAAGAGGGCATCCGCTCGTAGATCAATCCAGCTCGCAGGCGGAATTCATTGCTTCGGAGCGGCGCTGGCATCCACAAGTTTCTGTACAGCTGGCGCGGCCGCAACAATCAGATCGGCCGTCGGTTTTTCGGCCTGCTGAATCATCGCCAGATGTTCGTTGTGCCAGAACTCGGGAGCAGTGCGGCCGTTGTCGATGAAGTCAAGCGCCTGGAGTCCCGACGCCGCGAGCGAAGCCAGATTTTGTGAAACCGGCGCGAGTTCTTTCAGCAGAAATGAATTCTGCAGCAGCGGTTCCAGTTGATTGTCATTGTCGCGCCACAAAACCAGCCGCGCACGGATGTGCGATTCCGCCGCAGCATCCCGAAAATTGCTCGCGGCAAGTTGATCCACATCGCCCGAAAATCGTCGCACCACTTCGCTTTCGGGAGCCACCGCATCCACCATGCGATCGAGCGGGATGTCGCTGGTTTGGATCCCGCCGGCAAGTTCAGCTTCCTTTTCGCGAACAGTGATGCTCGCAGGCTGCACCGCATCCGCCAGCACTCGCAACGCGGCAATGTCGTCGGCCCCCGCCATCCGCGCGAGCATTAGCTGTGTGCTCGAACGATGCGTCAGCCCCAGTTCCTCCAGCTCTACGCTCACCGCATTCAACCGGCGATACATCAAATCCGCATCCTGCAACTGTTGCGCGGACCACAAACGCTCGGCGACTGCCGCCGCCCGCGGCCAAATCCGCGAATCAATATTTTCATCCGAAATAAATTCGGCCCACATGCAAGCTTCGCCGCCGCGAATCAGTTTTTGTTGTTCCGGCGTGAGCGTCGCATCCGCGTTCGCCATGGGATCTACCGCATAGTGCTGGCTCGCCGGCGCCATCCCGTCCAGGTAGTATCCGCTGGAAAGAATTCCGCGATATCCCTGGCGCGCCGCTTCAGCCAACGATTCCTGGCCCCGCCACGATTGGATCACGATGTCTTTGGGCATCCCCGGCGCCAGAATTTCGTCCCAGCCGACCATTTCCTTGTGGTGCTTGCTCACGATCTTCTGAACTTGCAGCGTGAAATACTGTTGCAGTTCCTGATCGTTCTTCAATTTGTGCGCGTGCATAAATTTCTGAATCTCCGGACTAGCCTCCCACTGCTTGCCGTTCACCTCGTCGCCGCCGATGTGAAAATAATGGTCCGGAAAAAGCTCCGCCATCTCGCCGATGAATTTGTCCAGAAACTTGTACGTGGACTCGCGCGAAGGATCCATCGCCGGATCGAAAATTCCCCAGCGCCGCTCGATCTGGTACGGTCCAGGCCCGCTGGCAAGTTCGGGATAGCCTACGAACCACGACGTGCTGTGCCCGGGCATGTCGAATTCGGGTAGCACACGAATGCCGCGATCGCTGGCATACGCAATCAGGTCATGGATTTCCGCTTGCTTGTAATGCTTCCCGTCCGATCCCATTTCCTGCAGCCTGGGAAATTCTTTGCTCTCCACTCGAAAGCCCTGATCGTCCGAAAGGTGCAGGTGCAGCACGTTCATTTTTACCGCGGCCATTCCATCAATGTTGCGCTTCAGCGTATCCAGATAAATAAAGTGACGGCTGACGTCAATGGTCAAACCGCGCCAGGGAAATCGCGGCGAATCTTCGATGTGTACGGCGGGCGCCGCGAATCCAGCCGGCGTCATCACAACCAGTTGCAGAAACGTCTGCAGCCCGTGCATCAGGCCCAAAGGATTCGGCGCCGACAGCTTCGCCCCCGCAGCACTCACATCCAGAACGTAGCTTTCGTTTTCGCCCAATTCTTGAACAGGCTTGCTCGCATGTTCCGCATGAATCACCAGCGTCGCCTTGCTCGGGTCAACCATCATCACAGCGATGAACAAACCAGTCCGCCGCGAAAGATCTCGGCAAAACCTCTGGACCGCCCGCTCCAGCCGAGGCTCGCGGTAACCCTCAATCGCGACCGAGAAGCTCGCACGGATCGGGAGCGCACCGCTTCCGAGCTGCAAGCTCGACGGCATCGGCATCAAATTCAATTGCGGCATGGGTTGCTCGGGAGATTGGTTCGAAGCGCCCGAATCAGGGGCAAGACCGAGTAGTACAACGAGCAACAGAATTCGCATTTGCCCTTCTTTGAGCAATTTATGGCGCAAAAGATATTCGAGCGACGCGCAGAATAGTACAAATTCTCAGCCAGCGCGCAAGTTTTTTCCCGCACTCAGCACGCGCCGCACGCATCGCGTCGCAAATTTAGTTCGATTTCACATTGCTTCCTCCCGCGCATCTGTGCAATAAAGTCGGGCCGATGCCATTCACACTGCTCGATTGGTCAGCCATTATCGGGTACCTCGCAATAACTCTTCTGCTCGGCCTCTATTTCCGGCGCAGCTCCACAAAAAGTTCTGAAGATTATTTCGTCTCCGGACGCAGCGCTTCCTGGTGGCTCGCCGGCACCTCCATGGTCGCCACAACCTTCGCCGCCGATACGCCTCTGCTCGTCGCCGGCCTCGTCTACACGCAAGGAATTGCCGGCAACTGGATTTGGTGGGCGTTTCTGCCGTCCGGCATGATGACTGTGTTTCTCTTCGCGCGATTGTGGCGCCGTTCCGGCCTGATGACCGACGTGCAATTCGCCGAAATGCGTTACTCCGGGAAGCCCGCCGCGTTTCTGCGCGGATTTCGCGCCATCTATCTCGGCCTGCTGATGAACTGCCTGATCCTCGGCTGGGTCACCAAGGCGATGATCAACATCGTCGGCACAACTCTGGGCCCCACCATGCAGACGTGGAGTTTCCTCGGCACATTTTCGCGCGCGCTCAGTCAAATCTTCGGTCCGGTATTTTTCGGAACCGACGGCCAAGCTCTGATCATCTGCATTTTCTTTCTGATCCCATTTACCGGACTTTACGTTTCTCTCGGCGGCCTCTCAGGCGTGCTCTGGACTGACCTTTTCCAATTCGTGCTGAAAATGAGCATCGTGATCGGAATCGCCTGGTACGCCGTGAAAGCCGCAGGCGGCATGGGCTCGATGACCTCGCAAATCGGCGCGATGCGCGCGCAAAATGGCGGCTCCGACCCGCTCGCGTTTCTCCCCGATTTTTCGAAGGGTTTCGCCAGCGACACCCTGTGGACTCTTCCGGTAATCACTTTCGCCGTGTACCTCGGAGTGCAGTGGTGGGCCTTCTGGTATCCCGGCGCGGAACCCGGCGGCGGCGGATACATCGCGCAAAGAATTTTCAGTGCGCGCGATGAACGCCAAGGATTATTTTCGGTGCTCTGGTTCAACATCGCTCACTACGCGCTGCGTCCCTGGCCTTGGATTCTCACGGCTCTCGCCGCGATCGTGCTTTATCCGGGCCTCCAGCATCCCGAAACCAGTTACATGATGATCGTCAACGATTACGTACCGCATGCCTGGCGCGGGATCATCGTCGCCGGATTTCTCGCCGCGTTCATGTCCACCATCGCGACGCAACTCAACTGGGGCACCTCGTATATCGTCGAGGATTTTTACCGCCGCTTTTTCGTGCGCCACGCTTCCGAGCGCCACTACGTCCACATTTCGCAGCTCGTCACCGTGCTGCTCGTAATCATGACGGGTTACGTTTCCGCACAGCTCGCATCCATCCGTTCCGGCTGGCAGGTCGTGTTGCAAGTCGGCGCAGGGACGGGCAGCGTTTACATGCTTCGCTGGTATTGGTGGCGCATCAATGCCTGGAGCGAAATTTCTGCGATGATCACCGCGCTGGCCGTCACGCTCGCGCTGCACTGGGAAAACTTGGCGAACGCGCTTCTGGGTCGGCCGTCACTTTTCACTGGTTCCGACACGGTCGTCTTCGCAAAAGACATTCTCACCACCACGCTCCTTACAACTCTCGTGTGGATCATCGTCACGCTCGCGACGGCCAAAGAGCCGGACAGCATTCTGCTGTCGTTCTACCGTAAGGTCCGGCCAGATGCCACAGGCTGGCAACCCATCGCCCTACTCGCGCCGGAAATCCCTAGGACGCACGATCTCGTCCGCAACCTCTGGTGCTGGATTCTAGGCTGCGTGATGGTTTACAGCGCGCTCTTCGGCGTAGGCAAACTGCTGCTGCGCCACTGGCCGCTAGGGATATTTTTGGTGTTGCTAGCAACGGTATGCGCGTGGCAGATGTCTCGTGAGCTAAGCAGGGGACAAGGAAGCTTCGTCGAAGAAGCAACAGCACAGACAACAAAAGGAAAAATCTAAGAAGTAGCCGCAGCTGATGGAGTCAAGAAAGTCACTAACGCAGCGCCAGTAGGGGCGCCGCGAGCTGCGCCCGCGGTGATTGCGAATCAGTTCCAAATCAATTGCAAAACATCTGGCCATTCAGCAGTTGGTCGAAAATCGGAGGCTTGTGTGCGCGGCTTTAGTCGCGACATAACCTTCGCGAAACTCAAGGGAGCTTCAGCTCCTGAAGTTCCCGCCAGCTTTAACCGCGCCATGAGGCCGGCCTCAACCTCGGCGTCTCGGTGCCCTCTGCTTTTCTCTGTGCTCTCTCGGATGTGTGTTAAATCTTTGGCGCGAGAACACGCGCGCACACCACTCACCGAAATCTGCGAATCAGCAAAGTATGCCGCCCCGACCGGTAAAGCCCCACCACGTACATGCAAGCCTTACCCTTCGTCGTATAAATCAGCTGGCGAATGCGCAATAGCGGCGTGCCGCGCGGAACCGACAGCAGCTCCGCCGTCTTCAAATCCGCCGCGGTCGCGTCAATTTCCTCGTCGGAGTACGCCATCTCCACTCCGTATTCGTGCTCCAGAGTCACAAACAACGACCCGCGCTCCAGTGTGCCGCCCGCCAGTGCCGGAAATTCGTCCGCCGAGAGATAGCAAGTCTCCAGTGCAAACGGTTCATCGGCCGCTTGCCGCACGCGTTCCAGCATGTACATGTGGCTCCCGGACGGCAACGAAAGCCGCGCTGCGATCTCGTGCTCGTTGTCCAGCACGCCCGATGAAATAATTCGCGACCGCGCCGCGAGCCCGCGGCTGGCCATCTGCTCGGTGTAACTCATCAGCTTGTTGAAATGAATTTTCGGCGGCGCGACGAACGTTCCGGAACCGTGCCGCCGCTCGACCATGCCTTCCCGCGCCAGGTCCGCCAGGGCGTGACGCGCTGTCATCAGGCTTACTTTGTGCGTCTTGGCCAGCTCCCTCTCGGAAGCGACCATGTCTCCGGGCTTTAGCTGCCCGCCTTCAATCCGTCTCCGGATCACGTTCTGGATTCTCTTGTAAGTCGGTTCGCCGTTTCGGCTGATCGGTGTCATGCACGCTCCGGAAATGCCTGTGAGTCTAGCAGGATAGGGTTACGGCTGGTCTAACAGGCGCCCCGGCCTGCCTCTTAAGTGCAAACAAACTGCTATAGAGCTCAAATAGCTGCTATAGAGCTTGTCCCGTCAATTCTGCCAAATTCTTATACAGTTTCATTTTTCTCTTGACAATAGAAATCGTGCGCTATATAGCTCTTTCTCATCAAAGGGGTATTTGGGGTGCGTGGGAGGCGTGACAGCCTCGATTCTCCGAATTTCCGCCAGGAGGCTTCCGTGAACAAGATTCGCCGTATCACAGCAATCGCTTGCATGTTGTCAGCGCTGGTAATCGTCGCGCTCGCCGTAACCGTATCGCCCGCCGCGGCACAAGAAACCTCGGCAGCCATCAATGGAATAATCACCGATCCCAGCGGCGCGCCCATTGCGGGCGCGACGGTCACCGCCATGGATAGTGCGCGCGGTACGGCATATCCGACGCAGACCAATACGGACGGCGCTTACTATCTCCCGCGCATCCCGATCGGGAATTATCAAGTGAAGGTGGAAGCAAAAGGGTTTCAGACTGCGGTGCGCTCGGCATTTGATCTGGTCCTGGATCAAGTGGCGCGCGTTGATATCCAGTTGACCGTCGGTACCATGTCGCAGACTGTCGAAGTAAGCGGCGTCCCCCCGCTGCTTCAAACCGAAACGACTGACCTCAGCACGCATATCGATCACGTTGTGACGGAAAACATCCCATTAATCACCGGAAACTACAACGAACTCACCCTGCTCACTCCGGGAGCGACAAGCACGAATCCGGGGGCCTTTACTTCGGGACAAAACACGTTTCAAATCGGCCGCCCCTACATTAACGGGAATCGCGAACAGACCAACAATTACATCCTCGATGGGATAGACAACAATCAGAACGACAACAACGAAGTGGCTTACTCCCCCAGTACCGACGCCATCCAGGAATTCAATTTAATCGCCCAGAATCCCTCCGCGGAGTTTGGCAATTTTCTGGGCGGCATTGTGAACACGACCATCAAGTCCGGCACAAACTCCTATCATGGCAGTGCCTTTGAGTTCTTCCGCAACGACGCGTTGGACGCTAATCAATGGAGCGCGGGGTTGACCACTCCTGTGACCCCGAAAGCCGCTCTTCGATATAACCGCTTTGGGGGCACCTTTGGCGGACCGATCGTCAAGAATCGGCTCTTTTTTTTCGTGGACTATGAAGGGCAGCGCATGGACAGTCCTTCAACACAGAATGTGATCGTAATGAGCGCTGCGGAGCGCGCAGGGAATTTCGGAGAACTCTGCCCGGCGGGCTTTAATGGAGCCGGCGTTTGCAACAGCCTCATCAACGGAAACACTCAACTGTATGCGCCGCAAGCCGGCGTGGCTCCCACCGCGCGCGTTCCCATTCCATTCAACAATCTAACGGCTGCGGGATTCACCTTAAGCCCAGCCGCTTCTGCCATCGTGAATTCGTCGCTTTATCCGCAGCCGACTACCGGTAACACTTTGTTCTATCAGCAACGAATCTTGAACAACGCGGACCAAGGTGACGTCAAAATCGATTGGACACCCAACGACAAAGATCGTATCTTCGGACGCTATTCGCAACAATCCGTGCGAAATCCAACCACCGAAACCTTCTTGCTGGCAAGCAACGGCATCACGGATTTTAACTATCCCTTGAAGAACGGAGTCATCGGATGGACGCGGTCCATCAGCCCAAGCCTCATCAATGATTTCCGTGCGGGCTTCAGCTATTTCCCGGTGAGCCAGGGCTTTTCCAACCCCACTGGAGAAAATCTGCCTCAGAAATTTGGTATTCCCGGCTCGCCTAGCACGTTCCTCCCCGCTATTGGCGGATTATTTGGTGGAGTCGGCACCCTTGCTAACAACCTCGGGCAGTTCAACACGTTCAGCGACACGGTGTTTCAGATCGGCGACTCGATCGTCAAAACGTATGGAAATCACGAATTTCACGCTGGCGTTCAGTTCAACAACTTTCGCGACAATTTTCTCTTCCCCGGGATCGAAGGATTAGCGGGTCTTTTCAACTTCAACGGGCAATACACCGGCAACCCAACTCTCACGGATCCGGCCAACCCGAAATCCCCTCCGCTCTCCATCGGTTCCGGACTTGCGGATTTCATGCTGGGCCTTCCCAATAATTTGGGTATCGGTTCGGGTACCGGCAATCGACACGTACGAAATAATCTCTGGGCCGTGTATGGGCAGGATAACTGGAGGATTAGGCCAAATCTCACAGTGAATCTCGGACTGCGTTGGGAGCTCAATACGCCCCGCGCTGCACAAGATGGGAACGCCGTAAACTATAATCTGTTTGGCGGGGAGCTCATTACTTCCACAATCAACAATCAAGGCTTGGGCAAAGCTCTTTACAAACAGTACAACGGCATCACGAATTTCCAGCCGCGCATCGGAATTGCTTGGCAGCCAGGTTTCGTGAAAAATACAGTCGTGCGCGCCGCCTACGGAGTCACCAGTTTTAATGAGAGCAATGGTGTGAACAACCTGCTCACCGCGAACCCACCGTTCCAACAAGCTAACAACGTAACCTATGCCCCGACGACTGACTTGCCCGTCACCACCCTGGACCAGGGATTCACCGGCTTTCCCACCGGATGCACTCTTGCCCTGGCGCAGGTCTTTGCTCCGGTCTGTTTTTCGGGTGTAACCACTCACGCCTTTGACCTCAACATCCGGCCTGCGGTCCAGCAGGAATGGAGTTTGAACGTCCAGCGGCAGTTTGGAAATTCTACGACCGTGCAAGTCGGCTACGTCGGTCAGAACGATCAGCACCTCAGCAACATCATCATGCTTCAACAGAATCAGTTGAACGCCGACGGCACAATTACTCCCAGTCCGTTTCTGAACCCGACACTGCTCGGCGAACCAGGCCAAAGGCGATTGTCACTTTCGAACGGCATCAGCAACTACCATGCGTTGGAGTTGGTCCTTCAGGAACGTCTCACGAAGGGTCTGCAGGCACAGTTGAACTACACATGGTCTAAGTGCTTGAGTGACACGCCCGGATTCTTCGGCCAGTTCGGCGACAACGTTGCGACGGAAGCCCAAACCATTTCGGCGTGGGCTTTCCCGCAGAATCCTTACGACCAAATGGGCGACTATGGCCGGTGCCCTCAGAACATTGCCCATCTCTTCAACGGCTATGTGGTTTACGAGCTTCCCTACGGGCACGGCCGGCGGTTTGGCAACGACGTGAACGGCATCGTGAACGCTGTGGCCGGAGGATGGCGCATAAGTTCGAGCTTCATCTTCCACAGCGGATTTGCTCAAACGATTTTTGCCAGCAGCGACACATCCGGTACGGGGGGATTTTCGACCCGGGCGGACTGCGTAGCTGGTGTTCCAGCTCATGTCCCGATGGTTTTCAATGCTGCAAACAACGGCGTTAGCTTCCTGAATCCCGCTGCCGTTACTACACCCGCGACCGGGACTTTTGGAAATTGTGGCGTCGGAGCCTTTGATGGTCCGGGGCTTAAGACTGGTAACCTCAGCTTGTCGAAAGACTTCTCGATTACCGAGAGGCAATCGCTTGAGTTCAGAGCTGATATGGTGAATTTCACAAACACGCCAATCTTCAACCTGGGACAAGAGTTCAGCGGCCAGCACACAGCCGGTGCATCGAACTACGGCGAGATCTTCACCTCGCAAGGAGCTCGCACTGTGCAGTTTGCTCTGAAGTATCGGTTCTGAACGGTCGAACGAGTCCCCCAGTAAGTGCGCGGAGCCGCTACCCACCGGTAGCGGCTCTTTTTTTGCGCGCTGCGTGAACTGTAAATCTGCAGTGCCCACAACGATTGGAACTTGCTAACCGCGCGTTATATCCTCGTGGCTGTGCTGCGCCGCGCTTTGCGTTCCCCTGCGATGGGTTTGTTCCTCGGGCTGATCATCACGCTCGCGGCCGTGGTCACTTACTCGGCATACATCACGCACCAAATCGCAGGCCTGCGCGCGCTGCAAAACAATCTGGTCGAACGCAATCGCAAAGTTTCCCTGCAGCTCCTCCGCGTGCAGAACGACCTGAATTCTCTCGCCCTCGCCATGCGCGACATGCTCGATAATGACGAGCCCTACCCGCTCACCGCCTGGAAAGCGCAATTCGCGCGCATCCACGAAGATCTCGATGACGCCCTACAATCCGAAGAGCACCTCGACGCGGCCGCTCGCACGCCCGATCAAAAACAATATCTCGCCGCCTCGCTCGCGCAGTTTTGGGATGCCGTCGACCGCACTTTTGCGCTAGCCCAAAATGGCCAGGATAAGGAAGCTCGCGAACAGATTCGCCTAACGCTGCAAGCGCGCCAACAGGCGCTCAGCACCGCCGTTTCGCGCTTGCTCGTGAAAAATAATGAAAGCGACGAACAAATCGCGCAACAAGTCCGCGAAATCTACGACCGCGTTCAGCGCCAGGTCTATTTATTTCTCACCGCCACGCTAGCCGCGATTGTCCTCACCAGTCTCTACGTCATCCGCTCGAATCGCCGCCTCTTCGACCAAGTGGCGAATCTCTCACGCCAACGCAGCGACCTCGCGCAGAAACTCATCGCCACGCAGGAATCCACGTTGCGCCACATCTCCCGGGAGCTCCACGACGAGTTCGGCCAAATTCTCACCGCCATCGGCGCGATGCTCGGCCGCGTCGAACGCCACACGCCCGCCGATTCACCGCTGCGCTCCGAGCTTCACGAGGTTCGCGACCTCGCGCAGACCACGCTAGAAAATATCCGCAGCCTCTCGCAGGCACTGCATCCGGTGATGCTCGATGAAGCTGGCCTCGAAAGCACCATCGACTGGTACATCCCCACAATCGAAAAGCAGACCGGCATCGACATCACCTACGAAAAATCCGGCCAGCCCTATCCCGTGGACGGTGGCGCCGCAATTCACGTTTATCGCGTCCTCCAAGAAGCTCTGAACAACGTCGCGCGCCATTCCGGCGCCCGCGAAGCCCGGGTGCGCCTTCGTTTTCAGCCCGATTCGTTGCAGCTGGAAATTGAAGACCACGGCAAGGGTCTCGACGCAACCGCCTCCGCATCTAAGCCCGGCATGGGCCTGGTCGCGATGCGCGAGCGCGCCGAACTCCTCGCGGGCTCTATCGAGTTGCTGCGTCTCCCGCAAAGTGGGACTCTAGTCCGTTTGAAAGTTCCGAAAGAAAGGCTCGATCAGCATGGGCAATAAAATTTCCGTGCTCCTCGTGGACGACCACGCGCTGGTTCGCCGCGGCTTCCGCCGCATGCTCGAAGACGAGCCGGACATCGCGGTCGTCGGCGAAGCGGGCGACAGCGAAGAAGCCATCAAGCTCGCCCGCGCGTTGCATCCGAAGGTGATCGTGATGGATTGCGCGCTGCCCGGCTCGAGTGGTCTGATCGCCACTCGCAAAATCCTCGAACATTCGCGTGAAACCGTCATATTAATGTTGAGTATGCACTCGGAAGACACGCTCGTGCGCCAAGCGCTCGATTCCGGCGCGCGCGGCTACATCCTGAAGAATGCCGTGGACCTCGAACTCGCCACGGCCATCCGTCGCGTCGCGGCCGGCGAAATCGTGATGGCCTCAGAGCTCTCGCGCTCCGCTGCGCTGAAAGGTGAACGCAACGCCGGCCTCACCGCGCGCGAGCTCGAAATCCTTCAGCTCATCGTTGACGGCAAATCCAACAAAGAAATCGCCGACCAGCTTTCGCTCAGCGTCAACACCGTCAGCGTGCATCGCGCCAATATCATGGACGCGCTCGGCATCCACAAAACTGCCGAGCTCGTCGTCTACGCCATCCGCAACGGCCTGGTGAACATTTCGTGAACCGTCGCGCATTCCTAAAAAATCTCGGTGGCGCCGCAGGATTCGCAAGCCTCTCACCCTTCTCACACCCACACGTCTTCGCTGGCACCGCGCCGCAGCAACAACAAACCGCAACCCCCAGCTTTCGCCTGGTAGACGTCACAAATTCCGCCGGCATCCAGTTCCGCCACAATAGCGGCGCCTACGGCCGCAAACTTCTCCCCGAAACTCTTGGCTCCGGCTGCGCCTTCCTCGATTACGATAACGACGGCTGGCAAGACATCCTGATGATCAACGGCATGGACTGGCCCGGCCACAAGCGCGCGCCCACCACGCTGCGCCTCTACCAAAACAATCGCAACGGCACATTCACAGACGTAACCCACCGTGCCGGCCTCGACCTCGCAATGTACGGCATGGGCGTTGCCGTCGGCGATTACAATAACGACGGCTTCCCCGACATTTTCATCACCTGCGTCGGGCAAAGCCGTCTGTTTCGCAACAATAAAAATGGCGCGTTCGTTGACGTCACAAAAACCGCCGGTCTTGCCGGCCGCCAAGCTCTCAGCACTTCCGCGCTCTGGTTCGATTACGATCGCGACGGCCTGCTCGACCTCTTCGTCTGCAATTACGTCAAATGGTCCGCCGAGCACGACGTTTTCTGCAGTCTCGACGGCCAGCACAAATCCTATTGCACTCCCGAAGCCTATCGCGGCGAAACCTGCTGGCTCTTCCGCAATCGCGGCGACGGAACTTTCGAGGACGTCACCGCGAAAAGCGGCGTCTTCGATACCAGCTCGAAATCTCTCGGCGTCGCCATGCTCGATTACAATCTCGACGGCTGGCCCGATCTGCTAGTCGCCAACGACACGCAGCCCAACAAGCTCTACCGCAATCTGCAGAATGGCACGTTCCAGGACGTCGGCGTCGAAGCCGGAATCGCTTTCAGCGCTGAGGGAAAAGCCCGTGCCGGCATGGGCGTCGCTTGCGGAGATTTCGAAAATTCCGGACGCGCCGGAGTCGCCATCACCAATTTCGATAACGAAATGATCGGCCTCTATCAGCCCGTCGCGAGTGGCGCCTACCAGGACATCGCCATCCAGGCCGGCATCGGACTGCCGTCCGTCAACACGCTCGGCTTCGGCTGCGTTTTTCTCGACGCCGATCTCGACGGCCTGCTCGATCTGGCCGTCACCAATGGACACATTGACGAAACCGTGCGCAACATACGCGGCAATGTCGGCTACGCGCAGCCTCCGCAACTCTTTCTGAATGGCGGCAACGGGCATTTTCGCGACGTCGCCCCCGCAATGAGCAAGGAATTCGCCGCCCCGAAAGTTGGCCGCGGCCTGGCCTATGCCGATTTCGACCGCGACGGCGACCTCGACATATTAATGACCACCAACAACGGACCCGCGTACCTCTACCGAAACGACCGGCTCGCCGGAAACAAGAGCATCCGTTTTCGCCTGATCGGCACAAAATCGAATCGCGACGCCATCGGCGCCCGCGTCCGCATCGAATGTCGAGGCATCACGCAGCAGCGCCTGGTCCATAGCGGCTCCAGCTATCTGTCACAATCTGAACTGCCCGTTACTTTCGGCGTAGCCCACAACGAAAAGATCGACCGCGCCGTAATCGACTGGCCCAGCGGCCGCACGGAAGAATTCAAGAACCTGAAATCCAGCCAATCCTACGAATGTACAGAATCCAAAGGCATCACGCCGCAGTCGTAGCGGTTGCCTTTGAGCACCGGCGCATTTGTAGCGGCGCACTTCAGTGCGCCATCGAGGTTGGCGCACTCTCCTTGCAACCCACAGTCCGCGGACACGGGCAGCCATTCTCCGTGCTCTCCGCTTTTACTCTGATGTTTCCTCTGTGTTGAATCTCTTGACGTTGATTTTCCCGCTCACGACAGAACCAGCCGAAAATTGCCTCTAGTACTTTTGCAGTATTGCACCCTAACTCGCCCTTCGTTACATTGCGCTTCGTAAGCCGCCTTCCCCGCGTCTTGGCAGGCGCGCAAGGCGGCCCACCCTAGCACGAGAACTCGACCCCGGCCGGTACCCCCATACCAGCCGGGGTTTCCTCCTTCCACGTTAATCCGCAGCCCCTTCGCCGTCCCATTCGTCCAACCGTCCGCCCTTTGAACTTTGACCGTGTCTTTGCTTTCATGTTTTCATCCCGTTTACGCCGAGTGGCTAAGGCCATTGGCTTGGAAGCGCGAGCACACTTTGCGCCCCGTATTCCTACAGTAAGGAATCCCAACGTCTTTGTCGCCTTCTGGGACGCCAACGACGCTTCCGAATTCTGTGGCGCGGTCCGCTCTGAACGCGGCTTGCAGCCGCGGGAGCCTAGTGGTGGCTGCACCTGTCTACGCCGAACTTCTGGCCTTCTCCGGTCGCACCGAGGCCTTTGTCGATTCCTTTTTCAGCGAGACACATATCGTCGTCGAATGGGAAATGGATCAGGCCATCTGGCGAACAGCGGGTCGTGTTTCAAAGTTACGCGGCGCGCAGCAGGAGGCAGCGCGACTCCGCTCCGCGCTGCCTCCTAGCCGACTTTCTAATCGGCGCTCACGCCTCTGCACAGAGGCCATCGCCTCCTAACGCTAGACAGCGGTCTGTATAAAGCCGCCTTTCCCCGCCTCCCCATAATCACAATCTAAAACCCAATAAAATCGCGCGTTTCACCCGTTCTAATCGTCACCTTTTTGAGGTTTCGGGCGGCACAAATCATGGCTGGCACCGCCTCCCACCACTTTCTAGCCTCACGGGCCACGCCTCACCAATCACTACTCCCCAATCATGCCTTTCCTCCGCGCAGACTTTCATGCAGGATTGAGGCGGAGAATTCCATGACGCGACGGTCTTCATTATTAGTGATGTTGTGCGGCTTCGCGGCGGCGCTCGCGTGGCCCGCTTTTGCCCAGATGCCCGCTGCAGGCGCTTCCGCGCATTTATCCACGCACTGGGAGGAATTGACGGCGGCGGATTTTCGTTCGGCGATCGAGATGTCCAAGGGGACTTGCGTATTGCCATTCGGCATCCTGGAAAAGCATGGGCCGCACCTGCCCTTGGGGACGGATTTGATCGACGTGCGCTATGCCTCGCTCGGGGCGACCGACGAGGAGTACGCCGTGGTGTTCCCCGAATATTATTTCGGACAAATCTTCGAAGCGAAGCACGAGCCGGGCACGGTGGCCTACAGCGCGGACTTGCAGATGCGTCTGCTGCAGGAAACGACCGACGAGATGGCGCGCAACGGCTGCAAGAAAATCCTCATCGTCAACGGGCACGGCGGGAACGAGCACCTGCTGCCATTTTTTGCGCAGGCGCAACTCGAAAAGCCGCACGATTACGTGGTGTACGTCCAATGGGGGCACGAAATTCCAGCAGACGGCCCCGCCAAGAAAACCACGCTGGACATGCACGCGGGCGAATCGGAAACGGCGCGTGTGATGGTGTCGCGTCCGGACCTGGTGCACCAGGACCGCGCCGTCAGCGAATCCGGCGCGGATCAGAAGCGCGTGAATCTGCCGGAAGACGTCTATACCGGGATTTGGTGGTACGCGCGCTTTCCGAATCATTATGCCGGCGATGGTTCGGCGGCGACGCTCGCCTACGGGCAGGCGGACATGAAGGCCTGGGTAGCCGCGATTGTGCAAGCGCTGCGCGCGGTAAAGGCGGATGAGGTCAGCCTGAAATTGCAAAAGGAATTTTACGAGAGGAGCGCGCATCCGCTCAATACGCCGCAATAGGTCAGGCAGCAGCAGCCAACGACGGTGCGAAAGAAGCGTGCACGGCGCGCTGTTGCTACGACGGAATTGCGCCAAGGTATGCGGCGTAGGCCAGTAGGCGCACATCGTCTCCACGCGCGGCGATCAGTTGTAAGCCCGTGCCACCCGCGGCAGGCAGCGTGACGATTGGCACGCCAGGCAAACTGAGCGGCGCGGTGTGGCGCAGGATGGTGCCGCGCGTTTGGCTGTGGTCGGCGCCAGCGACGAGTTGCGCCACCGGCGAACAGGGTGCGATGAGAAAGTCATGCTCGCGCAGCAGAGCATCCACGCGGTCGCGGAATCCAACGTGAAGCTTGCGCAGGCGCTCGATTTCGCCGGCGGGAATAGATGCACCCCAGGTGAGCCGTTCGGCGATGGATTTTTCGAAATGCGAAAAATCGCTGTCCGTGTTCGCGGCGTGAATCGCAGCCGCTTCGTGCGCCTGGATCGGCGCGAAAATAGACATTGCGTCTTCCCAAAACGCGGTGTCAACCGGAACGAGCCGCGATCCGGATTTTTCCAGTTTTTCCCGCCATCGAGCGAAACCCGCAAGCACCGCCGGTTCGCAGTCACGCAGAAAATCATCGGACACGTAGCCGACTCGGACGGTGGTCTCGGTCGCGCGCGGCACACTTAGCCCGAACAGCGCTTCGGCGAGCAACGGCGCGTCGCGCAAATCGCGAAAGAGCCAGCCAAGCGTGTCAAAGCTCGGCGCCAAATGTGTGCCGCCGCGCCACAGTCCGCGTTGGTGCGCCAAATCAATGGACGCGCGATACCCAGCCAGCCCGCACAACGCGGCCGGCGCACGCACCGAGCCCCCGGTGTCGGTGCCTATCGCCGCAACGGCGGAACCCTCCTGCACGCTCGCTGCGGCGCCGCTGGACGAGCCTCCGGTGAGACGCCGCGCATCGTTCGGCTGCACGCAATCACCGTAGTCCGGATTTTGTCCTGTGATGCCGTAGGCGAGTTGATGCAGGTGCGTCTTACCGATGATGACCGCACCGAGAGCACGCAGTCGCGCGGCCACCGCGGAGTCTTCGTGCGCGATACCATTGCGTGCGGCGTAGAAGCGCGAGCCGCAACTAGTGGGGAAGCCCCCGAGATCGAAGCAGTCTTTGAGCGAAATCGGCAAGCCGTAGAGTGGTGGCTTGGGCTTCGCGCTGAATCGATGCGGTAACGTCTCGGCCTCGCGCAGTGCCGCATCCGCGTCGAGTGCGAGGTAAACGTTGCGGCTGGCGTTACTATTCGCGCGGGCGAGCGCCTGTTCGGCAGCTGCACGGGGAGTAACATCCCCGCGCGCGAGCGCGTCGCGAAGAGCTTGCACGGGACTGGCTGTAGTGGCTGGCATCAGCTAACTTTGGTCGTACTCGTCATGTTGACCGTGTTGATCGCTCGGCTTAGTTCCTCTTCAGAATCTGGATTCGAAGGCGCTGAAACGGCGCTCGAGTTCCCATTGCTGCTGGGCCTTTTCGCTGGATTTCAGAAAGCTTCCACACGCGGTCGAAGGCTTTTCGTCGCCTAGTTTCTCATCCGTGCAGGCAGACACGGTTTTCGTGAAAACGTCCGGTGAATTCCACAGGCTTGCGCCAGGCAAAAAGCTGTGCTCCAGCCCGGTGCGGACCATTTGCTTGAGGTCGGCATAGCTGAGAGCGTAGGTTTCAGCTGCGCGCACATATTCGTGCGTCAAATCGATACGCGAGACACCTTCGTCATCGGTGGAGAGCGCAACTGGAACGCCGAACTTGCGGTAAACCGGCAAGGGATGGTTCTTGCCGCTGACGCCGAGAATCACGTCGTTGCTGGTTAGATTGATTTCGACCATCACGTGTTTCGCGGACATTTCCTTCAGCAGGTCATAAGGCTGATTTTCGTACATGACATCGACGCCGTGGCCGATGCGCTCCGCGTGCCCTTCGTCAACGGCGAGACGAACATGGCAGCAGAGACCTTCGTAGGTGACCAAGCCCGGCGCGATTTCGCCGGCGTGCAGGGTGATGTGAACCTTGGGATACAGTCCGTGAAGGAAGCCTACCATTTTCATCTGCAGCGCATAATCGGACATGGAGATGTACGCGTCTTCGGGCATCACCATATTGATGCCGACGAAGCGCGGGTCGGCGGAGGCGGTTTCAAAGCCGAGCAGCGTCTGCGCGAACACCTGTTCTTTGGGGAAGCCGCGCAGGATCTGATAGAGAAAGCGGATTTGCACTTTACATGCGGAGCCTTCCTCTTTTTGGCCGCAGTGTTCGCGTTGTTTGCGGAGCGTTTCGGCTTGGTCAAGCGCAGCGCTTGCTGTCGCGACTTCATCGCGCAGACCGTGCGCCAACAATTCATCACGCAACTTGTTGAAATCTGAAGAGGGACTGACGGAATCGGGCCAACCAATTCCTTTGGCGAGTGCTGCCGCGTGGCGGAAATCGGGCGTGTGCATCAATTCGAGATACTGTTCGTTTTGCGCCGCCCCGCGGGTGGCTAGTTCGTCGAGCCATTCACCCAAGTGACGGGATTCGTCGAGATTGCCGCCGAAGCGTGCGAAGGCGTCAAAGAAATGGTCATGAGCTGTCGTTCCGGGCGCGGGCGTAAAACCGCGCATGGAAAAAGAATCAATCAACGCGTCATATAGATGTTGGTCCTTCAAAGCTTGAGCGGCGGGAATGTTGCCATCTCCGCAGATGGGTTGTGGCGGGATGCTGAATGTCACTGCTTGCGCCTTGAAGAAGGAGAGCTTGGCAAGGTCCACGCACAAATGATCTTCGGCGCCATCGCGAATCCAGGTTTCGGCGTATATCGCGCCATATAGATGGTTGTGGAGATCGGCGCCCTTGGGCATGCGGACGAGGAAGGCACGCAGTTCGAGCGGATTTGCGCGCACTACTTCGAACGCGCGGGAAGCGCGTTGCTCGCTTGTCGTTTTCTTCGGCGCGGACACGGGCGCGTTGGTTTGCGCGGGGGCCGCGGTTGAAAATATGAAAAACAAGGCTAGGAGCGAGCGCCATGTGATGTGTCTCGGGAAATGAAGCGCATTCATTTAGCTTCCTCGTGTCGCGATTTTTCGTCTGAGACTTCATCATAAATTGGGCGCCCCGACAAGGTGACCCGCGTGGTGTTTGGTCAATAGTGAGCAGTGACTGGTGAGACTCCCGTCGAACGAATGGTGGAGGAACCCGCTGGGCCACCGCCTGTTGATTGCACGACCGGCTGTCCGGCTGCGGTTTTTGCGGGCAATTGCGTCGTTTGGGCGCGGGCAAAGCGAATGCCGTGAGAGCTAGCGTTCGCAACAGGAAATGTTTTAGGCCCGCGTTCATTGTATTCGGCGGGCCAGAGCCTACTAAAACCGTACTTAATGCCGCAACAACGAAGTGCGGGACGGTTGCCACAACAAACATTTCGGCGGAGGCCCTGGGCTTATCCCCGTGCGGTGACTTGACCGACATCAATGAGTACCGCAGAGACCTCCAGACAGGTCGCGGTACGCGCCATTCGCAGAGGAAATCTGATCCAGACCGCCCGATCGAGTAGAGTGCGCTGCACAAGTCTATCTTCGATTGACGACGTCTGAGCGGCGGCCTATAGTGGCGCATTTTTAGCGGGGGCGGGGCTTGCTCGAGCGCGTATTCCACCTTGCTGGGAATCAGACTACTGTGCGGCGCGAGCTGCTGGCTGGGCTTACTACGTTCATGACCATGGCGTACGTGGTCGTGGTGAACCCGCGAATCCTTTCCGAGGCGGAAATGCCGTTGGAAGGCGTTTTGTTCGCGACGTGTATTTCAGCGGCGCTGGCTACTTTGGTGATGGGGCTTTGGGCGAATTATCCGATCGCGCTGGCGCCGGGAATGTCGCTGAATGCATATTTCACTTATTCGATCGTGATTGGCCGGGGAGTGCCCTGGCAGACGGCGCTCGGCGTGGTCTTTTTGTCCGGCATGCTGTTTCTGCTGCTGACGCTCACGAGCGTGCGCGAGCACATTGTGAACGGCATTCCCGATTGTTTGAAGCACGGGACTGCAGGGGGTATCGGCCTTTTCATTGCGTTCGTGGGTTTGCGCAATGCGAAAATTATCGTGGCGAGTCCGGCGACGTTTGTGGCCTTCGGCAAACCTTCTGATCCGGAAGTGCTGCTGGCTGCGGCGGGATTGCTGCTGATTGCGATTTTGATAGTGAGGCGAGTGGGCAGCGCGATTCTCTTAGGCATCGTGGCGATCACGATTGCGGGAATCCCTGTGGGCGTGAGCCACTGGCCGACGCACTTTTTTTCGTGGCCGCTTCCTTCTGGCACACTCTTTAAGCTGGATCTGCGATCGGCAACAAAGCTGGGACTAGGCGAACTGGTTTTCGTGTTCTTCTTCGTGGATCTTTTCGACAACGTTCCGAACCTTGGTGGGCGTGTGCGAGCAAGGCGGGTTCATGCGCGACGGGAAACTTCCGCGCGCGAGCCGCGCGTTACTGGCGGACGCGTTTGGGACGATTGTGGGTGCGCTCAGCGGGACTTCCACAGTGACCAGCTACATTGAAAGCGCCGCGGGCGTGGCGGCGGGCGCGCGCACCGGGCTGGGCAATCTGGTGATCGCCGGACTGTTTTTCATTGCGATGTTTTGTGCGCCGCTGGTGGCGGCGATTCCTTCTTATGCGACGGCACCGGCTTTGATTCTGGTTGGCGGGTTGATGTGCGGATCGCTGGCCAAGATCCAGTGGGATGATTTCAGCGAGGCTTTCCCGGCATTCCTTACGCTCGTGGCGACGCCGCTGACTTTCAGTATCGCCACCGGATTGAGTTTGGGTTTACTGTCGTTCACTTGCATCAAAGTTGGCGCTGGGAAGTTCCGCGATATTAGTCCTTTGATTTGGGCGCTTACTGTCATTTTTCTGCTGCGGTTTGCGTTTCTGTGGGCGGAATAGTAAAAACCAAAGTCAAAAGCATTAACACAGAGGGCGCGGAGAAAACACAGAGGGCACGGAGAACGCCGGTAGAGAGTAGATGAAAACGATACGCGCGTCGCACGAGCTTCGCGACGTCGACGAAAACCGCGCTTTTGCGAAAGTGCTAAGCACGTTAAGCTGAGAGCCTTTCAGCCTCGAGGTTCGAACCTCACGAAATGACCCACCTTAGTTCAGCGCTGGCGCAGAATCACTGGATTCCCGCCGCGATTTTTCTCGCCACTTACATTTTGATTGCGGTGGAAAGCGGGCGGGGCAGCCATTTAGACCGCACCGCTGCGGCATTCTGCGGAGCCGTGGCGATGGTGCTCGTGGGCGCGGTGCCGCTGAGCGAGGCGTATCAGACGATCGACTGGAATACATTGATCTTCTTGCTCGGGATCATGATTCTGGTGGCGCATTTTCAGATCTCGGGATTTTTCGACTGGATCGCGGTGCACGTGGCGTCCATCGCGCGCACTCGTTGGCAATTGCTGGTGCTGGTGATTTTCACCGCGGGCGTGCTGGCGGCATTTTTTGTGAACGACACGATTTGCTTGATCTTCACGCCGATCGTGCTCGTAGTGACGGAGCGGCTGGAAGTTCCACCAATTCCGTACCTGATCGCGGTGGCGACCTCGGCGAATATCGGGTCGGCGATGTCGGTGACCGGGAATCCCCAGAACGCAGTGATTGGCGTGTCGGCGCATTTCTCGTTTCTCGGTTTTCTGGGGCATCTCGCGCCGGTATCCCTGGTGGGAATGCTTATTAATGTTGCGGTGCTTTCACTTTTCTTTCGTACGGAGCTGCTTAGCCATCCGCTGAAACAGCAAGTAAAGGCCGTGCCGGTGAAGGTGGAACGCACACTGCTGATGAAATGCTGTTTCGCGGCTGCGCTGGTAATTGTGCTGTGGATCTTGGGCTACTCATTTCCATTAGTGGCCATCTCGGTGGGCGCATTCATTCTGATTATCGGCCGGGTGAGATCGCAGAACATCTATCACCGCCTCGATTGGGAATTGCTGCTCTTCTTCGCGTCGCTTTTCGTGGTGATCAAAGGATTCGAGGCGTCGGGAGCGATCGAACACGTGATCGACCTTTTTCAGTCAGGACTGCAGGGCAGCATGATTTCGCAATTGTTCGCGGTGAGCGGGGTGATGTTGGTTCTTTCGAATCTGGTGAGCAACCTGCCGGCGGTGATCCTTTTCCGGTCGGTGGTGCCTTCGTTCCCCAACACGCATTACATCTGGCTGGCGGTAGCCAGCACGAGCACCCTTGCAGGAAACGCGACGCCGTTCAGTTCAGTGGCGAATTTGATTGTGCTGCAGCAGGCAGGAAAGAAAGTGAAGATTACATTCTGGGAATTTGCGCGCGTCGGATTGATTATTACTCTGATTACATCGCTCGCTGCGATTGCGATTCTGGCCCTCGAGCATCGTTATTTGCCCGGAAGCTAAAAACGTAAAGGGCAGGTCTGAGACCCGCCCCTCACGAATTCCGGTTGTTGTAGTTGGACTTACTTCTTAGCGTGCCCGAAATTCTCTTCCACTTGGGGCCAGTTGATTACGTTCCACCAGGCTTCGAGATATTCCGGCCGGCGATTTTGATACTTCAGGTAGTAAGCGTGTTCCCAGACGTCCACTCCGAAGAACGCCTTACCACCGTCCATGATGGGATTGTCCTGATTCGCCGTGGATTCCATGGTGAGTTTTCCATCGCGGAACAGGAGCCAGGCCCAGCCGGAACCGAAGCGTTTGACGGCCGCGTCGTTCAATTTTGTCTTGAAGTCAGCGAAGCTCCCGAATGAAGAAGCGATTGCTTTTCCGAGCTCACCGCCGGGCTCGCCTCCTCCACCCTTCTTCATGATCTTCCAGAACATCGAGTGGTTCATGTGGCCGCCGCCGTTATTACGCACGGCAGTGCGGATGTTTTCGGGGACCTTGTTGATTTGGGCCAAAAGTTCCTCGACAGAAAGTTTCTGAAGGTCGGCATGGCCTTCGAGAGCCTTATTAAGGTTGGTTACATAGGCGCCGTGATGCTTATCGTGGTGGATTTCCATCGTTTTCGCGTCAATGTAGGGTTCGAGTGCGTCAAACGCGTAAGGCAAAGGTGGCACTGTGAAAGTCATCTGCGGAGCGGCTCCTTGTCCAGAAGTTGCGGTCATAATCTACCTCCTGATTTTCGCTTCCTGCCCCATAATTATACGCGCCTGCCAGGGACGAGGCGCAAGAGCGGCGGTAAAAATTGTCCCGGCTCATTGGATGACCGGAGGAATGCGAGGATGCCATCAGCCGAGCATGTGGAGAAACACTTTACCGCGACTGCGGCGGTGCGCGACATCGTGATTGGAATGTCGGACGGGTTGACGGTTCCATTCGCGCTGGCGGCGGGGCTTACCGGGGCCGTGGCTTCGACCGCCATTGTGGTGACCGCAGGACTAGCGGAAATCGCGGCGGGTTCGATCGCAATGGGATTGGGCGGATATCTTGCGGCGAAGACGGATACGGAACATTACGCGTCGGAGCTCGACCGTGAGTATCGCGAGACGGTGGAACTGCCGGAAATCGAAACCGAGGAAGTGGCGAAAGTTTTCCGCGATTACGGACTTTCGGAAACGCAGATGGCGCCGATTGTGGCGACGATCACTGCGGATCAAAAAAAGTGGGTCGATTTCATGATGCGTTTTGAGCTAGGGCTAGAACAGCCAGACCCGGCGCGCGCGGGGCGCAGCGCCGGAACGATCGCCGCGTCTTATGTCGCCGGAGGACTGATACCGCTCGCGCCTTACATGCTGATCCATCACGATATACACACGGCGCTGATTTTTTCGGTGGTCGTGACACTGGCAGCGCTCTTTGTGTTCGGCGGGATCAAGGGGCATTTCACCGGCGTGAAGCCTTTGCGCGGCGGAATGCAGACCGTGTTGGTGGGCGGGCTGGCCGCGGCGGCGGCGTTTTTTATCGCGCGACTGATTAGTTGATTTGCAGCGCTGAGGGCACCTCATGCCATGCTTCTACGGTCGGCTTGGTAATGATTGGGCGATTTGCCTATGGCTTTTCTGGTTCGGCGTTGCCCAAATTGCCGAAGGGCCACAGACCGAAGGCCTTCAGTATCCCGTCCTGGCGCTGATCAACTAGCATCTTCGCGGTTTTTTCTTGCGGCCAGGGGCTCGCGAGGCGTTCCGGACGATCGGCGATCCAGAATGCAGCGAGCGCCATCACCGTGGCGTTGCGATCGAGAGTGGCCGCTTGCACTTTGTCGAACGTGTCCACAGGAGAGTGATGCGTGTATTTATAATCCGGCGAATCCTGATTGAAATTGATTGCCGGAAGACCCGCGAGAGTGAAGGGGCCCGTATCGGTGCCGAATTCGACTTCATCGTCCACCTTTAGATCACCGAAGGCTTGCAGCGAGGCCGCGAATTTTTGCACGACCGGAATGAGATCGTCGTGGCCGCCCATCTGGAAACCGGTGACGGGACCTTGGCCGAAGTCGAGGATCAGAGCCGCGACGTAGTTGGCCATTTCATTCTTGTGCGCCTTCGTGTATGCCAGCGAGCCGAGCAAGCCCTGCTCTTCGCCGGTGAAAAGAACGAAGCGGATTGTGCGGCGGGGCTTGAATCCTGACTTCATAATGGCTTCCGCAGCACCGAGCGTCACCGTGGTTCCGCAACCGTTGTCCGTGCTGCCGGAAGCCAGGTCCCAAGAATCCAGGTGACCGCCAACGACGATGATCTGGTCCGGATTCTCCGTGCCGCGAATTTCGCCGACCACGTTGGCGCTGTCCACGGGACCGTCGGTGGCGCGATTCTGGACATTAATTTTCAGGCGCACGGTCTTGCCGCGATCGAGATAGCGCTCGAGTTGTTCTTGATCTTCAGCGGCCATGCTCACGACGGGGATGTCGTAGTACGCGTCGAAGCCGAGCGCACCGGTGTGAGTGAGGTGCATGCCAGCGGCTTTGCGGCCGCCCTGGCCTCCGATCACGGCGACAGCGCCCGCCTGATGCGCGGATTTCAGGAAACCGCCGAATTTTGCGAAGGCGCTCATCCGATCTTTTGGCGCTTCGCCCTTTTGAATCATCAGCAGAACCTTACCGCGCCAGTTCGCGGAATTATTTTTCAATTCATCGTCCAACTGATACGCGTTGACGGGAACGATATCGGCTTCGATGGCTCCTGCGGGCGTGGAACCGACCCAGCCGAGCGAATCCACCATCAACTTGCGGTGGATGGGAGCGATGAGTTCAGCGTCCGCCGAAATGCGGGTCCAGCCGCGAGAGATTTTCCACGGCTCAGTGTGGACATTTTCAAGTCCGATGGCCTTCATTTTGTCCGCGCCCCAAGCGATGGCTCGCGCGGCTTCGGGTGAGCCGGTGACGCGCCCGCCAATGTCATCGCTCAGTTCTTCGAGATATTCGTAGGTGTGCGTTTCCATGGTGCCGGCGCCGGCAACAGCTGCCAGCGCCTTCAACGTGCCATCATCGGTGGCAGCAGCTTGACTCCCAGTGCCGGGAGCTGATTTGGCCAATTCCGCGGCCATGAAGAAGAACATCGCGCTGCACACGAGCGCGAACATTTTTCGAATCATTCTAAAAACCCCTTTCCGTTTATTGCTAATTGCAAAATGTAGAGAATAAGGATAGGACGGTATTGCATTGTTCCCAAGTTTTTCTTTAAGGTGGGAGGGTTGCTTGAGGGGCGAAGACCCACAAAATCGGAGGTTAGGGTATGGCAAGATTTCTCGCAACCTTTGATGCAAACCCCAAATCCATTCATTGCATCTATATATAGTGAATCAAGAACGCGACTCTGCAAAGAGCTGCGAAACACTAATTGCCCCGTCTTACGTCAAATACCATAATCGCGGTAGCGCCAACGTAGCGCACCGAGCGATACAACCGATGCAGTGTAAATTCAAGGAGAGATAGCCATGGAAAGCAGTAGCATCAGAATTCGCCGCTGGATTGCCACCGTTGTGGTGCTAGTGGCGTTTGCAGGAGGCGCCCTTCTTTCGCAGGGATTCAGGAATTGGGCGGACCACACGGTTTTCGGCTCCCCGAGAGAGCCCGTTACGATCGCACAAAACGCAATGCCGGTGAGCCTGGGAAATTTCGCCAATGGATTTTCGGCGGTGATCAAGCCGGCGCTTCCGGCGGTGGTCAACATCCGCACCTCGAAGTTGGTGAAACCGCAGGCCAGCCAGTCGCCGCTCTTCAACGATCCCATGTTTCGCCAGTTCTTCGGCGACCAGTTCGGTGGCGGCAAGCCGCACGCAGAACGCGAGCAAGCGTTGGGTTCCGGAGTGATCGTCACATCGGACGGAACGATCCTTACAAACAACCACGTAATTGATGGCGCTTCAGACATTAAGGTGCAGCTCAGCGACAAGCGCGAATTTCAGGCCAAGCTGGTCGGAGCAGATCCGAAGTCAGATGTCGCCGTGCTGAAGATTCAGGCGAAAGACTTGCCGACTCTTCCGGTGGGCGATTCAAAGCAGCTCAATGTGGGCGATCTGATTTTTGCCATCGGCGATCCGTTTGGCATCGGCGAGACGGCCACGATGGGTATTGTTAGCGCAACCGGCCGCGGACAGCTGGGCATTGAGGATTATGAGAACTTCATTCAGACCGATGCGGCGATTAACCCGGGGAATTCCGGCGGTGCGATGATTGACATCCACGGCAACCTGGTGGGCATCAATACTGCCATTCTTTCGCACGGCTCGGGCGGAAATGAAGGTGTGGGATTCGCAATTCCCATGAGCATGGTAAAACCGGTGATGGATCAGATTCTGGAACACGGCAAGGTCATACGTGGCTATCTGGGCGTCTATATCCAGGACATTACGCCGGAGATCGCGAAGGCTTTCAACTACAACCAGAGCGGCGGCGCCCTGGTCGGAGATGTCACGCCGAACACGCCCGGGGCACGCGCAGGGTTGAAGAAGGGCGATGCGATCGTCAAGCTCGACGGCCAGCCGGTCAATAGCGCCAACGACTTGAGGCTTAACATCTCGCAGATGGCTCCCGGGACCAACGTGAAGTTGGAAGTTTGGCGCGATGGCAAGGCCCAAGACTTCACCGTAACGCTTGGCGAACTGCCGGAGAAGACCACGGCCCAGAACAACGACGAGCAGAGCGAAAGCGGAGGCCTGCAGGGAGTGGAAGTTCAGGAGCTGACTCCGGACATCGCGCAGCAGATCAATGTTCCGCCCGGAACACACGGAGTGGTGGTAGCGGGAGTGGATCCGTCGAGCCCTGCCGCCGGCTCGCTCACTACCGGTGATGTGATCCAGGAAATCAACCACAAGCCGATAAATAATGTGAACGACTATCGGCAGGCGATGGCGGCCATCGGCAAGCAGCAGTCCGTATTGCTGCTCGTGAACCACGGCGGAGTGACGCGATACTCGGTGGTGGAAGCGCAATAAGTAGTAGTTGTCTCAGTTCAGCCTGTACAGGAACTCGTAAGCGGGGCATGGCCGGTAACGAAAGGCGTGCCCCGTTTACGTCACATCAACTCATAAATTCCGCAACTCATCCAGCCCAGCGGGGTTAGAATCACAACATAGGAGTCGGCGTGGTGTTTGGCACCCGTGCCGCGATAGACCGAAGGGCTAACCTTCTGCCAAGCCCAGAGCTTGGGTTATCGCTTTCAGCACGACTGGGAGTAGAATGGTACTCGAGTCCTATTCTCCCCAGCCCTTCGTTCTAGTACTAAATTACAGTCAGACGTATTTTTGTCTCAACGCATCCTAATTTCAGTACAAGGAACTTGGTGATTGTCATGGCGCGGATTACAAATCGAGCTGTCTTCAATGCTTCGCTGCTCCCGGAGGCGCAGCCTCGCTGGGATCTGTTCAGCGCAGGATTTGGGCTGCAAATTCTGGCGGTAACGGCCTTAGTTGTGATTCCTCTGCTAATGCCTCAAAAACTCGATATTGTTCAGCGATATTGGACTACTCCGATTGAAGCACCGCCGATTGTGGCGTGGAAACCGCAGCCGCCCCCGGCAGTGAAGCCGACTCCGATAAAGCGCGAAGTAGTGAAGGAAGTTCCCAAGCCGAAGCCAACGCCGACCCCGGTGGTCGAGCTGCCAAAGCCAAAAATTTACGCTCCGGTAGCTACGGCTCCGGTGGCCAGGGCTGCAACCGCGCACAAGAATACCCCCGCGCCGGATATGACCGAAGTAGCGAAGGCTTTCCCCGACCCGACGCCACCGATGTCGATGGGCAGCTCCGCGATTCCAACTTTGAAGAAGCCTCGCGAAGCGGTGCAGACAGGCGGGTTCGGCGACCCCAACGGCTTGCCAGCGAACAATCGAACAGGCCACGCAGCGAACGTGAATGTGCTCGGCGGCTATGACATGCCGACCGGACCCGGTAATGGAAACGGCACGGGGGGCGCGAAGGGTGCCAAGGGAGTAATCGCCAGCACGGGGTTTGGTAACGGTGTTGCAGTCGGTGGGAAGGGTGGTCCTCCACACGGTTCTGTTCAGGAGGGTGGATTCGGAGACGAGAGCAATGCCGTTGCCGCTCCTAAGGTGAAGCAGACTTCTTCGGCACCGTCGAATCTTAAGAAGCTGGAAATCCTGATGATTCCGACGCCGACCTATTCCGATGAAGGACGAGCCAAGAAAATCGAAGGCGAAGTGCTGCTGCAAGTGGTGTTTACGGCCTCGGGAGATGTGAAAGTTCTGCGGGTTGTACAAGGTCTGGGACACGGTCTGGACGAGGCCGCTCAAAACGCTGCCCGGCAGATTCGCTTCAAACCAGCACAACAGGACGGCCAACCAGTGGATTCGACCGCCATCGTCCACATCGTATTCAACTTGGCATACTGAAGGGGGAATGGAGATGCGCACGTGCAAGGGTTTCTTTTTCGCATTCATCCTGGCCGGCACCTTGGCTGGGGCGGCTTCCGCACAGACCACCCAGACTGCTGATCAGACACAGCCTCAGGTCGGAAGTTCCGCCAACGGCGCGCCAGTCGTAACAGTGGATCAAGCGATTGATCATGTTATCGCCCGTGAGCACGACGAAGTCGCGACGATCCGGCGCTTCAGTCCGCTCATCGAGACCTACATTCAGGACATGAAAGCCGACAAGGAGATGGGCGCAATCCCGGTAAAGGATCACTATTTTCTGGGTCAGGCCGACCTTTCGAGGGGCATCGTGGACCACTCGATGCTCACACCGCGAAAAGGAAGGTTCGATGCGTTCAATCCCCTGACGCACATGAGCGGCTTGTTCACGTCCTCGTACGTGCCGGAAGGCTTCCTGCAGATGATTTACATTGATACCAGCGGATTCGACCGCCAGCACTATCAATTCGAATACGTGCGGCGCGAGTTCCTGGGGGAGGTGCGCTGCGTGGTTTTCGATGTAACGCCGCTTCCCAAATCCGGAAAGGGACGATTTAAAGGGCGCATCTGGGCCGAAGATCAAAATTACACGATTGTTCGTTTTAACGGCGTTTACACGCCCATCGCGGGAATCAACGGCTTCAACCTGCACTTTGATAGCTGGCGCTTGAACGTACAGCCGGGTCTGTGGTTGCCTGCCTACATTTATAGCCAGGAATCCGACTTGAAGGACTTTCTCGGCGGTGACATTCGCTTCAAATCGCAAACACGTCTGTGGGGCTATAACCTGAAGAACGTGGGCCGCCAGGAAGAATTCACCGAGATGACCATCGAGTCTCCGAACTTCCAGGACGACACGGCTGTAAAGCAAACTGACAAGTCGCCCATCGAAGCGGAGCGCGAATGGCAGCATGCGGCAGAGATTAACGTGCTGGACCGCTTGCAGCGCACCGGTTTGCTGGCGCCTCCGGGAAATGTCGACAAGGTCATGGAAACGGTGGTGAACAACCTAGAAGTCACCAACAACCTGGACGTCGAGCCCGAAGTTCATTGCCGGGTCTTGCTGACCGGCACGCTGGAAATGTTTTCGATCGGGCACACGATCGTCCTGAGCCGCGGCTTACTGGACGTGCTGCCTGACGAAGCCAGCTTGGCAACCATGCTGGCGCAGGAATTGGCGGACATCATTGTGACCAAGCCATCCACGGATCAGTGGGGCTTCAACGACACCACCAACGTAACCACCACCGAGGCGTTGTCTCATTTTTCATTCAAGGACAGTCCCGCACAGGTGCAGATGGCCAATGAAAAGGCTCTGCAACTGCTGAAAAATTCGCCGTACAAAGACAAACTGGGAACTGCCGGCTTGTTCCTGAAGCAGCTTGATGCAGAGTCGAAGAATCTGCCGGCTCTAATCAATCCGCACCTGGGCAACCGCGTTTACCTGAGTTCGGCACTCACCGGTTCGGCGCCAAACCTGGATCCGAACAAAATCGATCAGATTTCAGCTCTTCCGGTGGGGGCTCGCCTCAAACTCGATCCCTGGAACGACCATGTGGAACTTGTAAAGGCCAAACCTATACCGCTGCTTTCGGCACGCGAGAAGATGCCTTTCGAGGTTACGCCGTTCATGCCTTTCCTGACGCGTTATGAGAAGCCTGGTTCGGGCGTCTCGGCTGACCCGGCGAAGGCGGATTTGGCCAAGAAGGATTCACAGCAACAGCAGCAACAACAACAGCAGTAAGTTTTAATTTCCCAGAATTACTCGGCGGTTGGAGGCCATCCAACCGCCGTTTTTTTTGAGGCGCGTCCGGGCTACGCCCTTCCGCGCCAGCCATTTATGCGGGCCAATTAGTTGTTGAGGGGGAGACGCAGGCGGGCTTCTGAACCCCTTTCCGTCTTGCGGTTTTCAAGAGTTAGCGAGCCACCGTGGGCTTCAGCAATCTGCCGGCTGAGTACCAGACCGATTCCCGAGCCGCCTTGCTTGGTGGTGAAAAAGGGCACAAAGAGATTTGCGGCGCTGGGAATGCCCGGGCCGTCATCCTGCACCCAAACCTCGATGCTTCCATTCTCGCGTTCCCATCCAACTCGGACGCCCCCACCAGTTTCCAGGGCTGCGTCCACCGCGTTATGCAGCAGATTAATCAAAAGCTGTTCGAGCTGGTCCGGATCCGCTTGGATTTGCGTGTCGGGCCCGGCCTCGAGCTGCACCGCGAGGCGCGGCTCCAGGCCGACTACGCGCCGAATCCATACGCCGACGTCCATCGTTCGAAAGACCGGGGGCGGCAGCTTGGCCAGCCGCGCGTAGGCGTTCATAAAACGGGCAAGGCCGTCCGTGCGAGCGGCGATCACGTTGAGTCCGCTGCGCATATCTTCCTGCCAATCATCGGCGCGATCCTTACGGCCAAGAACGCTGCCCAAATTTTCAGCAACCGATTTAATAGGCGCTAGAGAATTGTTCAATTCGTGACCGAGCACGCGGATCAAGCGCTGCCATGCCTGGCGCTCCTCATCGCGCAGCGCCCGGCTCAAATCGGTGATGACCAGAAGCTGGTGCGGCAGGCCGCCTTCGCGAAAACTGCCGCGGTGGATTTCCCAGCGCCCGGACTTGCCGGGGAAGGCGATTTGCGCGATTCGTGGTGTTTCGCCTTCAAGACATTCCGAAAGGCTCAATTCGGCGGCGGTGCGGGCGAGAAGCCGCTCCTCAGGCTGGCTGAGGATGCGTTCACCGGCGCGATTTACCAGGCGCAGGCGACCGGCGCCGTCGAAGGCAAAAACCGCGACATCAATTTCTTCCATGACCTTACGAAGCAACGCGGTGGCTTCGAGCGCGCCGAGCCTTTGCTTGCGCAGCGTCTCGCCGAGCGCGTTCACTTCCCAGAGAACTTCTCCGAGCACGTCTTCGCGATTCGCGCCGCGCGCGCGGATGGAAAAATCTCCCTCCCGCAGGGCAGCGAGAAGATTGGAAAGCGTGCGCAGGGGAAACATCACGCGGCTTTGCGCGGAAAAAGCAAAACTGAGCCAGCCGATCACTATCACTACGGTGAGAGTCCACTGCAGCTTCGAGGTGAAGCTGCCAGTCCACAACAGAATCAACGCGACAGCCGTGCCGCCCAGCCCCGCGGCCAGGGCGAGAAGTAAGATCCGACGTTCATAGAGGAGGGGGCTCAAAGGCTATATTTTTGCAGACGCCGATACAGAGCGCTGCGGCTGAGGCCGAGCGCCTTGCTCGCGTGGCTGACGTTGCCGCCAAACCGCGCCAGGGCTTTCTGAATCAAGACGCGCTCGACATCTTCGATGCTCATTTCGTCCAGGCGCAAAGAGGCTTCACGAGCGGGACGCAAACCTAGGTCGCTGGCGCGCACCGCCGAGCCTTCGGCCATCAGTACGGCGCGCTCAACGGAGTGGTCGAGTTCGCGAATATTTCCGGGCCAGGGATGATCGAGAAGAATCTGTAAGGCAACAGGTTCGAACCCTTCGAGATGCTTGCGATAGCGCTGCGCCGATTGCCGCAAGAAATGATGAGCGAGCAGCGGGATATCTTCCTTGCGTTCGCGCAACGGAGGCAAATGGATTTCGATGGTATTCAAGCGGAAAAGCAAATCCTCGCGAAAGCGGCCGGCCGTAACTTCCGCCTGAACTTCCGCATTGGTGGCGGAGATGATCCGGACATCCACGCGGCGCGTGGTCGAGGAACCAACACGCTCCAGCTCGCCGGTTTCAAGCGCGCGGAGCAGCTTGGCTTGCAGGTTCATCGGCACGTTTGCAATTTCATCGAGGAAGAGAGTGCCGCCATCGGCGAGTTCGAAGCGGCCGACGCGATCGGACTTAGCATCGGTGAACGCGCCCTTCACATGACCGAACAATTCACTTTCAAAAACGCCCTCAGGCAAACCTCCAGCATTTACGGTGACCAGTGGGCGGCCCGACCGCGGCGACAGCGCGTAGAGAGTTCGCGCGACAACTTCCTTGCCGGTGCCGTGCTCGCCAGTGATCAGGACATTTGCATCGGACGGGCCCACGCGCGCGATCAGGTCCATCACCGGACGCATGGCGGCCGATTCCGCGATCATTACCGGGCGGCCATCGGCGCGAAGCAGGCGATTTTCGGCTTCGAGGCGCTGGCTCTTGCGCAGCGCTTGCGAGAGTTCGATCTGCGTCTTCAGGATGGCGAGCAGCCGCGCATTCTCCCAAGGCTTCTGTACGAAATCTTTTGCGCCGCGGCGCATGGCTTCGACTGCGAGTTCGAGGCTACCCCAAGCGGTCATCACGATGATGGGCAGCGTGCTGTCTTTGGCTCGGATATTCGAAAGAAGATCGAGGCCTTCCTGGCCCGAGGTTGTGTCCCGGGCGTAGTTCAAGTCCATCAGCAGCGCGTCAAATTCCCGCGCTTCCAAAGCGGACATCACCGCGGCGGGCGACGCAACGGTTTCGGTTTCGAATCCTTCCCCTTTCAGCAGCAGACGCAAGGCTTCGCGAATGTCCGGCTGATCGTCGGCGACAAGAATGCGAGTTCTTGGTTGATTGGCGGGCAGCATGGCGCGAAAAGTATCTCCCTGAATTTTACTTCTGATCTCGTTCGGAAATGTATCGGACGCGTAAGTCATTGTTTCCCTCTCACTCGTAACGTAGTGCGACCAATGGATCCACTTTCGTGGCGCGGCGCGCTGGGAAATAGCAGGCAGCGAAGGCGACAAGAGCCAAACCAACCGCTACACCGACAAACGTGAGCGGGTCGCGAGCTTTGATGCCGTAGAGCTGACTTTCCAGATACTTCATGACGACCAAAGAGCCCAGAAGCCCGAGCGACAAACCCATCACTGTAAGCTTCATCCCGTCGCCGACGATCATGCGTAACACGTCCGCGGGCTCCGCGCCGAGCGCCATGCGAATGCCGATTTCGTGCGAGCGCTGCGTGACGGCGTAGCCCATCACACCGTAGATTCCGATGGCGGCCAAGAGCGCGGCGACGATGGCGAAAAACACCAGCAAGGTCATATTCAGCCGCCGTTGCGCGAGCACTGCGGCCAAGTAATCCTCCATTGTTTTGACGTCGCTAACTGGCTGATTGGGATCGATACTTTCCACCGCGTGCCTCACCGCAGAAGTGAGCTGCGCCGGGTCGCCGCCGGCGCGCACGACCAAGTGCATAATCCGCGAAGGATTCTGCATTTCCGGCAGATACAGCTGCCCAACTTTCGGTTCGGACCAAGCCCAGTCGCGTATGTCACCCACGATGCCAACGATAGTCACGGCCCCTTGGTGCGGGATCGCGTCCCAGGGACGAAGCTGCGCCGGAAAGACCAGGCGAATCTGCTGACCGACGGGATCTTGATTGGGCCAGTAACGATGCGCGAGCGCTTCATTGATGAGCGCGACGGCCTGAGAATCCGGACCATCCGAGGACGCGAAATCGCGACCTTCTCTGATCGGGACGCCCATCGTGTGCAAGTAGCGCCAGTCCGCAGTGCGGTACTGAGCCGTGAAATGCTCGCCCGAAGGCGGTGTGGCCCTGCCGGCAATATCAAAATCGCAGAACCCGGTCCAGCCAGTCAGGGGCAGAAAATTTACAGCGCTGGCCGATTTCACCCCGGGAAGCGCGGCGACTCTGTCTACCGCGTCCTGATAAAAGTTCAACAGGCTCGCGGGCTGCGGGTAATGCATTTCCGTAAGAAAAATCTGCATCGTTAACAGGTTTTCAGAATCGAAGCCCAGCGGCTCAGACATCATTAAAACGAAGCTGCGAACCAGCAGTCCCGCGCCCACCAAAAGCATGAGCGAAAAGGCAACCTCCGAAACCACCAACACTGAGCGCGCCAATTGGCTGCGACGCCCGCCCGTGGAACCGCGGCTACCTTCCTTCAGGGATTCGTACAAACGCGAGCGCGAAATCTGAATCGCGGGTGCGAGCCCAAATAGAATTCCGGCAAGCGCCGCGATCGAAATTGTGAAAGCGAGAACTGTGCCGTCAATTCCTATCCATTCCGGGTGAGGAACCTGCCCGCGGCCCCCCGAGGGAACGGCCGCACGAAGTATGTGAAGACCTCCATAGGCAACTAGAACGCCGAAAGCCGCGCCAACCAGACAGAGGAGCGCACTCTCGGTCAACAGTTGGCGAAAAATTCGCCTTCGCCCCGCACCCATCGAAGTGCGAATTGCAATTTCGCGCTCGCGGACGGCCGCGCGGGCGAGCATCAGGTTGGCGACGTTGGCGCAGGCAATCAGAAGAACAAAAGCTACGGCGGCGAGTAGAAGAAGTAGACCGGGACGAATCTTGCTGACCAGTTCGTCGTGGAAACCAACCACACGGACTCCATTCTTTTGGTCAATGTCCGGATACTGCCTTTTCAGCCGCTCGAGAATTGTAATCATTTCTGCACTGGCTTGTGGAACCGTGACGCCATCGCGCAAGCGGGCGAAAATCACCAGTTCATGATTTTCGCGGTCGAGTTGCGTGCGATTAAACGCGAACGGCTTCCACATTTCGAACTCCGGCATCGTGCCGTAAAGAGAAAACGTGCGCGGTAGCACTCCGATTACAGTGAACGGCTTTTCATCCACCAGGATGCTCTTGCCCACAATGAAAGAGTCCCCGCCATAATGTCGCTGCCACAGTCCGTAGCTCAAAATGACGACCTTTTCGTGGCCCGGTTGCTCATCTTCAGCTGTGAAATCACGGCCGAGAATGGGGCTTACACGCAGCATGCGAAAAAAGTTGCCCGACACTTGTGAACCCCACACCTGCTCGGGCTCTCCATTACCCGTAATCGTGAAGTACAACGCGCGCCAGGCAGAAAGCTCCTGAAACACGTGATTCATCTCGCGCCAATCCAGAAATTCAGCCGCCGAAGCGGTGCCGCGAGTTACGTTACGGTTCGCGTCCGTCTCCCAAATGGTGACGACGCGCCCGGAATCACGAAATGGCAGAGGCTTCAGCAGCACGCCATTCACGATGCTAAAGATCACCACGTTCGCGCCGATACCGATTGCCAAAGTCAGGATCGCGACGATGGCGAAGCCCGGGTTTCGCCGCAGCATGCGCGTGCCGTAGCGAAGGTCTTGCCAAAATGTCCCCATACAGTCCGCCCCCAAGAGGTGCCCATGTGACGCGCTATTTTACTGCTTCGTCACTGTGTGTCCACCTTTCAAGGCAGATGTATTTCGTGCTCCCGGAAGCGAACGGAAAGCAAATGGTTCGCGCGTCAGCGGTTCGTCCTTTGCGACCTTCGCGCGATCAGCGGCTGACGGCGGCTGCTCCTCCTGCGACGGGTTGCCCATCGACGATCCAGCCGTCTGCTAACTGGATGATGCGATTGCCATAGGCCGCCCAGGCGTCGTTGTGCGTCACCTGAATAATTGTGGTTCCGTCGTCGTTCAGCTTCTTCAGCAGGTCCATGATCATTTTTCCCTGGCTGGAATGCAGGCTGCCGGTGGGTTCATCGGCCAAGATCAATTTCGGCTTGCCAATCACGGCGCGGGCGACGGCAACCAGCTGCTGCTGGCCTCCGGAAAGCTGATTGGGAAAAAGGGCTTTTTTCCCAACGATCTGAAAACGGTCCAGGATGTCCGCGACCATGCCTTCGCGCTCGGTTTTCTTGATATCGCGGTAAGAAAGCGGCAGGTCCAGATTTTCGGCGACCGTAAGATTATCGAGCAGGTGATATTGCTGAAAAACGAAGCCAATATATTTTTTGTGCAGCTCGACGCGATGGCGATTGTCGAGTTTGTGCACGGCGTTATCGAGCAAATGATATTCGCCCTTCCACGCGCCATCGAGCATCCCGATGATGCCCATCAGCGTTGATTTGCCCGCTCCCGACGGCCCCATCACGGTGATGAAATCACCTTCGCGGATCTCTAGATTAATGCGGCGGAGCACCCAGGTCTTGCCCGCGCCGGATTCGTAGAATTTCTCGACGTCAATAAGCTTGATCACTTTTTATCTCCCTATAGCTCACGATGTGTGGCTGGCATCTTCTATCCATCACTCAAAATACCGTCGCAGACGTCATTCGTATCTCAGCGCGATCATGGGGTCCACGCGCATCGCGCTTCGGGCTGGAATGTATGCCGCCAGCGCCGCGACCATTGCTACCAAGAGCATCACAATGACGAAAGTCAACGGGTCGGTGGCGCTTACGCCAAAAAGCAAACTGCCCATGCCGCGAGTGACGGCAGCCGCGGCCAAAACACCCAGCGCAACGCCGAAGAGCGCGAGGCGCAGGCCGTGCCCAACCACGAGCTGCAGCACATGGCCACGTTGCGCGCCCAGCGCCACGCGAATACCGATCTCGCGGATACGCTGGCTGACGCTATATGACAACACGCCATAAATTCCGAGCGCCGCAAGGAAAGTACCTAAAAAACCCAGCACGGATGCCAGCGAAGCCGCTGTGCGGTTCGCGAACATAGAAGCCTTCAGCAGGCCATCGAGGCTGTCGGTTTCGAGCGGTTGCACCTTGGAATCGAGCGACTTCGCGGCCGAGCGCACGACGCCGATGACCGCGGCTTTGGGCAATTGGGAACGGATCAGAATGTTGGTGTCGGCGCCTTCGGCTTGCAGCTGCGGAAGATAGATGAACGATTCGGGCGGCTCGTTCATGCGGTGATATTTGATATCGTGAACGACGCCCACTACGGTACGCCACTCTCCCCAAATGTGCACGCGACGTCCTATGGCATCCTGGCCGGGCCAGAAACGATTCGCCATCGATTGATTAACGATGACCACTTTCGGCGCGCCCTTGCGGTCCTGCTCCGAGAAATCGTGGCCGGAGATCAGCGGAATCTGGACGACGTGAAAATAGTTCGGGCCCACTACATTGAAGTCTATGCCCATGTCCTCATTCGGCTGCGGCGTGTAATTTTCGATTTTGGCGCTGGAATAGCCTTGACCGGTGAACCAGAGCGGGACGAAGCGTTCCATACTGGCGGATTCGACGGCAGGATTGGTGCGCAGCTGGGCGAGCAGGTGATCATAGAATTCGATGGCGCGGTCGTCTGTGTAACCGTTGCCGCGGAGATCGAAAGCCGCGAGCGTCACACTGTTGGTGTTGTATCCCGGACCCTGTGCCTCGGCCTTGTGCAGGCTGCGCAGCAAAAGCCCGGCGGCAACCAGCAGCACAGTGGCGAGCACCATTTCCGACACCACCAGGATGTCGCGCAGGCGATAGCCTCTGCCGTCGGAGCTGACGGTGCGCGCGGCGGTCTTCAACGATTCGTTCAAATTCGTGCGAGAGATTTGCCAGGCGGGCGCCAAACCGAAGACAAGTCCGGTGAGAAGTGAAAGAATCAACGTAAAATCCAGGACCCATGCATCCACATTCACACCGAGCGCAATCGGCAAATGCGCAGGCGGTAGAAATGCCATCAGGAGATTGACCCCCCAAAGTGCGAGCAAAATTCCGCCCACGCCGCCCGCAAAAGAGAGCAGCAGACTTTCCACCAACAGCTGGCGGACCAAGCGACCAGTGCCGGCACCGAGCGCCGAGCGCACGGCCATCTCTTTTTCGCGCACAGTGGCGCGAGCGAGCAGCAGATTGGCGACGTTAACGCAGGCGATCACCAGCACGAGCAGCGCGACAACCATCAGGAATGCGAGGACGCTGCGCAGAAAATCCTGCACGCCGTAATGAGCCTTCCAGACCGGCGCGACGTAAACGTCCACGCCTTCGGCGGTATTCGGATTGGGATATTCCTTCTGCAGATGCTGCGCGATCGAGGTCATTTCCGCCTGGGCCTGCGCGATGGTGACGCCCGGGCGCAGCCGCCCCATGATGTGGACGAAAGTCGGTGCACGCTGTTCGAGGTCTTCGCCGGGCAGCACCACGGGCTGCATCATCATGGGAACGAAATACTGCGCGTCAATGCCAGCGATAGTGCCGTAAAAGTTCGGCGGAGCCACACCGATGACGGTGAACGGGTGTCCATTGATGTGAACCGTGCCGCCCACCACATTGCGGTCGGAACCAAAAAGCCGCTGCCACAAAGCGTAGCCGAGAACGATGTAGGGATCGGAATTCGGAGCCTGATTCGGCTCCACAGGAAAACTACGGCCCATGGCGGACTGCACACCGAGAGCGTCGAAATAATTTTCGGTGGTGAGCAGCCCCCAGACGCGCTCCGGCGGCGCCTGATTGCGGATGCTCATGTCCACACCGACAAGCTCGAATCCGACGAGCGAAGAAAACACATGGTTCTGGTCGCGAAAATCCCGGTAGTCCGGATACGAACTGGTGTGATATTCGCCGCTGGGCATGACCGTTTCGATGGCGACCATCTGGCCGGAGCGTTCTACGCCGGGGAGCGGATTCAAGATGACTGCACGAATCCAGCTGAAAACGGTGGCGTTTCCGCCGATGCCGAGAGCGAGCGTGAGAACGGCGATGGCAGTGAAGCCGGGACTCTTCAAGAGCGTCCGGATGCCGAAGCGCAGATCTTGAAGCAACGATTCCATTTATGTTCCGTTCCTTCGCCAGACCGCGATGACTACGCGACCGCGATGGCGATGAGCGTTGCGTCGTCGTGCCAGTGGCCGCGGCAGAATTCAGCGACCACGCTCAAAATCTTCCTTTGCAAATCCTCCGCGGACAGCTCGCGGTTTTCTTCGAGCAATTCCAGTAAACGGGCGTCGCCGAACTCCTCACCTTCGGGATTGCACGCTTCGGTTACACCGTCCGTGAAGAGCAGAACGCGATCACCGGCAGCGAGGTCGTACACCCCCATGTCGAACGCCTGGACCGGGAATACGCCGAGAATCCCGCCACCCTCGCGCAGGCGGTCGTGTGAGCCGTCTTTGTGCGCGACGATCGGAGCGTTGTGTCCGGCGTTGGTGTAACGCAACTGCCGGGCCACGCCATCGAGCTGCGCGTAAAAGAAAGTGATAAACCGGTCGCTTGCGATATTGCGGCAAATCAGTGAGTTCAATTTGTCGCAGAGCGCTTCCGGTGACACCGCCGGTGAAGCAAATCCCCGGAACGCGGCCTGCAGATTCGACATCAGCAGCGCCGCCGGTAGACCTTTTCCAGCTACGTCGCCGATGCACAGGCCCAAAGTTTCTCTCCCGAATGGAAGAACGTCGTAGTAATCGCCGCCAACGACACGCGCCGGCTGCCAAGCCCCGACGATTTCGTATCCCGCCAACTGCGGAATTTCCTTCGGCAAAAATCCCTGCTGGATGGAACGCGCCTCGGCACTCTCGCGTTCCTGCGCGCGCGTGAATGCAATAGCTTGCTGCCGCGCTTCGCGGCGGTCGCGGCCTATCTGGACCTGCTTTTGCAGGATGTCGAGCAGGCGCGAATTTACCCAGGGCTTCTCCACGAAGTCGCCGATGCCCTGCTGCATGGCTTCCACCGCTAGGCCGACCGTGGCCCAACCGGTCATGACCACTATGGGCGGCGCGTTTTCGGCGGCTTTCAGTCGCGCGAGTAAGTCGAGGCCTTCGCGGCCCGAGGTGGTGTCGCGGGCGTAGTTCAGATCCATCAGGATCAGATCGAATTCCTTCTGGGTCATGGCGTCGAATAAGGCTGCGGGGGAAGTGACCGCCTCGGTCACGTAGCCGTGTCCCTTCAGGAGCAGCCGCAACGCCTCCAGCACGTCCGGCTGGTCATCAGCGATGAGGACCCTTGGCTGGGTTGCGGCGAGTTCGCGAGTGGATTCAAGAGCCATGGTTAGCATTGGTTGAGCCCCTTTTTTGACTTTCTATCAGCCAAGCGTTACTCAGGAGCCTCCCAAATATGGGCAGGTGGGATTCCAGGCGCAAACTAATCTAACATGTTCATTTGCAATGCGTTGCGGAACCAAGGGCCCGCTTCGAGAGCCTCGTATGACCAGTTGCGGGAACTGGTTGTCGCGATTTCGGACAGTATCGTCGGGCGTCGTTTGAGCCCATCTAGCGCCCGTAAGTACCCGGCTATTGGTAACGGAGCGCAACCATGGGATCCACACGCATGGCTCGGCGTGCAGGCAGGTAGCAGGCCGCCGCGACGACCGCGAAAAGTAGGAGCGCCGTGGCTAGGAACGAGACTGGATCCGTTGCAGTGACGCCAAAAAGGAGGCTGGCGAGAAAATGGGTCAACGCGAAGGCCGCGAGCAAACCTGTACCGATTCCGATGGACGCCAGCTGCAATCCTTGACCCACTATGAGCCGCATCATGTCGCCAGGTTCCGCGCCTAGCGCCATGCGAATGCCGATCTCATGAGTGCGCTGCGCGACAGAGTAAGAAATTACGCCATAGACACCGACAGATGTGAGCAACATCGCGAGCGAGGCAAAAATCCCCAATAGAAAAGTATTGAAGCGCGGTTGCGCAATCGTGCCATTCAGATATTCTTCGACGGTCTTGGGTGCATACGTGGGCAGGTCTTTGTCCTGCGAGCGGACGGTTTCGGCCATCGGCTTGGCAAGGCTATGGGCATCCTGCTCGGTGCGAACAACCAAGGTCATGGATCCGAAAGATATTTGCGCGTACGGAACGTAAGATTCGGGCGCCCACTCGTCGCTCAAGTCGCGGAATTTTACGTTTCCCACGACGCCAACGATTTCGCGCATCTGCGGCTCAGCCGTGCCGGTCGAAACCGAAGGCTTGATATGTTTTCCAATCGGATTTTCATTCGGAAAGAACTGCCGCGCGAGTGCTTCATTAATGATGACGACCGGCGTGGAATTGGTTTCGTCTTGCGCACCAAAATCGCGGCCTTGCAACACGGGGATACGCATGGTGTTGAAATAATCGGGCGTGACAGTGCGCAGGGACGCGTGCGGTTCCTCGCTCTTCGCGACGGGACGCCCCTCAATCTGAAAAGTAGTGCGAATCTCGTCACCGCCCATGGGTAATGGCTCAATAGCGGCGGCCGATTGCACCCCAGGGAGCACCTGGAGCTGAGGCATCAGGTCCTTGAAGTATTGCGCCTTCTTTGCGTCTGAATACTTCGCGTCCGGCAAATCCACGTTGGAGGTCATGACATTGCGTGGATCGAAGCCTGGGTTGACGTTCTGCAAGCGCACCAGACTGCGAATCAGAAGCCCGCTGCCCGCCAGGAGCACGAACGCCAGGGCCATCTCGACGATTACCAGCGTACTGCGCAGCGCATGGCGTCCCCGCCCAGCAGTAGTGCTGAGCGCTCCTTCCTTCAGCGCATCGACGATGTTGGCATGCGAAACTTGCAGGGCTGGCGCCAACCCGAAAAGCACTCCGGTAACCAGCGAGATTCCCATAGTAAAAGCCAGGACCCAGCCGTCCACTTGAATTTCCGCGACCCGCGGCAAATCTTCAGGGCTGAAGCGCACCAGCACTGCGTTGCCCCAAACAGCTAACAGCAAACCGAATGCACCAGCCATCAGTGCGAGAAGAAGGCTCTCGGTAAGGAGTTGGCGAACTACCCGCTTGCGTCCGGCGCCAAGCGCGGTACGAATGGCAATTTCGCGGGTGCGCGCCGTGGCGCGAGCCAGCAGCAGATTCGCGACGTTGACGCAGGCGATCAAGAGCACAAGCCCCACAGCGACCATCATGACGAACAGCGCAGGACGAATGGTGTGGGTCAATTGCTCCTGCTCAGAGGTAGCGTGTGCGCCGAAATATTTGTTGGTGTCGGGATACTGTTTGGCCAGCGAGGCGGCGATGACATCCAGGTTGGCCTGCGCCTCGGCGACCGAGACACCAGGCTTCAAACGTGCGATAACTCTCAAGAAATGCGCGCCGCGCTCGGTGGCCATCGAGGGCGAATCGGGGGTGGATTCCAGCGTGGGTCCGAACGCGGTCCACAGTGCCGGCGATTCGCGTTGCAGCAGATATTGAAAGCCGGCGGGCATCACGCCCACGACTGTGTACGCGCTGTTATCGAGTGTGATCACGCGGCCGATAATTTTCGGATCGCCGGCAAAGCGCTCCGTCCAAAATCGGTGACTGAGGATCACGACATGATGGTGCGGTTCATCGTCTTCGGGAACAAACGTGCGGCCCAATTCCGGAGAAACTCCCAGCAGATTGAACATGCTGGCGGAAACAGTAGGCGCTTGCAGATGCGCCGGCTCTTCGACGCCCGTCAATGTGACGCTGGAATCGATGTACGCAGCCATCTGCTGGAAAACGTGATTCTGCGAACGCCAATCCGCGAAATCGGGGTAAGAAACCGCGCCACTCGTGGTGTGGAATTTCGCGTTAGCAGTGGCCACATTCACGAGTTGCCCAGGATCACGGAATGGTAACGGGCGGAGAATCTCTGCGTTAATGACGGAGAATATTGCGGTATTCGCGCCGATACCCAAGGCCAAAGTGAGGATGGCGATGGCGGTGAAGCCCGGGTTTTTAGCCAGCATGCGAATGCCGTATTTCACGTCCTGCGGAAATGCTTCCATGTGTGGGGTTCTCCGTGATTCGCGATTTGATTTTGGCCTTGGGATTGGTGGTTCGTGTTACCAAAAACTCGAGCGAAACGGCGCCGCGTACCATTGCGTGTGTCGCCGCTATCACTCATATCGCAGCGCAATCATAGGATCCACGCGCGAGGCGCGGCGAGCGGGAATGTAGCAGGCGGCCAGCGCGACCAACGCCAGAAGCAACGCCACCCCGACGAAAGTGAGCGGATCGGTAGCGCTGACGCCGAAGAGCAACTTGCGCATTAATTGAGTAAGCGCCAAGGCGGCAGCCACGCCGATACCCACGCCTAGCGCGGTCAATCTGGAGCCGTAGCTGAGGACCAGCCGCAGCACGTCGGTTTGTTGCGCACCGAGCGCCATACGAACGCCGATTTCGTGCGTGCGTTGGGTGACGACGTACGCCATCACGCCATAAATTCCCACGGCGGCCAAGAGCAACGCAAGCGCAGCAAAAAGGCCGAGAAGAAGGGTCTGTACGCTGATATCTTGCATTGCGTCGGCGACGACTTCGTCCATGGTGCGCGGACGGAACACAGCCAGGCCGCCATCGAGGGCACGAAGGTCGGACCGAATCGGTCCCAGAACATTTCTCGGAGGGATGCCGGTCTTGACCGTCAGGCGGCCGCCAAAGCCTTCGTAGTCGAGAGCGGCGGTTAGTGGGAAATACGCTTGCGGGACCATGTCATGGCGAATGTCCCACTCCTTTGCATCACCCACCACGCCGATCACTGCGACCGAAACCCCATTGCTCTTAAATGCTTTGCCGACCGCATCCTGATTGGGCCAATACAATTGCTCCATTTTGCGATTGATGACCGCAACAAAACCGAGATCCGCTGGCACCGCTTTCATGTCCGGATCACTTTTCTGAAGTTCATCCAATGTCACGTTCACCGCAGCGGTGCGTTCCACTTCTTCAGGAGTGAAGATGCGTCCGTGCAGAATGGGTATGCCAAAGGCGCGGAAGTAATCCGGAGTGACGTTATTCCACTCGACAAGCTGATTCGCGAAAGTGGGATCGTCCTGCCCCTCAACAGTCACATACCCATTGTTGCCACCCTCAAGGGGAATCTCCGTGGAGATGGCGGCGGCTTGTATGCCGGGTTCGTGCTCAAGTCGGTCTACGAGCCGATCGAAGAACTGGCGGCGGGCAGCGAGCGTGGTGTATTTCGCTCGGGGCAAGACGACGCCCATGGTGATGACGTTCTGAGTTTGCACGCCAATCTCAGAATTGCGCAGCCGCGAAAAACTGCGCAGCAAGAGGCCCGCACCGACGAGCAGAGCCAGCGAAGCCGCAATTTCGCTCACCACAAGCACGTCGCGCAACAAGCGGCGCGTTCCGGAGGGGCTGACGACTGCTTGCGCGCTCGATTTCAGTTCCTCGCTAAGATTCAGGCGGAAAGATTGCAACGCCGGCGCGAGGCCGAACAGCGCGCCAATCAAGACACTGACGCCGACCGTAAACAGAAGGACGGGGACGTCCACCTGGATCGGATTTGCCCGTGGGATCGGCAGTCTTTCGGCGGACTGCAAGAAGGAGACTGCCCAGGCCGCTCCTAGGAGTCCCAGCACAGCACCCGCGAAGGAAAGCATGATGCTTTCCGTGAGTAATTGACGTGCGAGACGCCATGGTCCGGCTCCCATTGCAGCGCGGACGGCGATTTCGCGCTGGCGATCGGTCGCGCGCGCGAGCATGAGATTGGCCACGTTGGCGCAGGCCACCAGCAATACCAAGGCGACGGCACCAAGCAAAATCAAGAGGCTCGGCCGGGAGTCGCCTGTAAGCTGCTCTTTCAAAGAGACGACGACGGCACCCGTGTGTTCATTGCTGTCCGGATATTGTTTTCCCAACTGCTTGGCGATGGCGGAGAGTTCCGCTTGCGCCTGACCGAACGTGACACTCGGTTTGAGTCTCCCGATCGCGCGAAAAGAATGCGACCCACGAGAGCCGAGTTCTTTCGGAGCCATGTCCATCGGAACCCAGATGTCCGTCGTCGCTGGAAAATTAAACCATGCGGGCATGACGCCGATGACGGAGTAGGGTTCTTCGTTGAGCTCGATGGTTTGGCCGAGCGCGTCGGGGCGGCCGCCGAAATGGCGCTGCCAAAAACCATTGCTCAGAACTGCGACGTGATTTTTGCCTGCCTGATCCTCGCCGGAATCGAAGGCGCGTCCGACTTTAGGGTCGATGCCCAGGACGGAGAAAAAACTAGCCTGCGTGCTGACCACGGCGGCGGCTTCGGGCTGGCCCGCACCGCTCGCACTGAAAGACCGTTCCCAGGAATAGAGGCTGGTGGCTTCGAGACTGCGGTTCTGCGATTGCCAATCCAGGTAATCCGGACCCGTGAGCGGGAAATTTCCGGGCGCGCGCTCTGTCTCCCACAGCGCGACGAGACGTTGAGGCTGGTGAAACGGCAATGGGCGCAGCAGCGCGGAATTGATTACCGAGAAGATTGCGGTGTTCGCGCCGATTCCCAGCGCCAGAGTGATGACGGCAATAGCCGTGAAACCGGGACCCTTCGCCAGCATGCGGACACCGTAACGCAGATCTTGTAGCAGTGCTCCCATCGCATCCTCCGAATACTATGGCGAGTGATGAGGCGCTGGGTGACGATCGCTCAGTGTCAAACTCCCAGCTGCAGCGAAAAACAGATTCGAATGTCTCAAAATCGTCACTCGTAGCGCAGCGCTACCATCGGGTCCACGCACATGGCGCGCCGGGCGGGAATGAAACAAGCCGCGAGCGCAACGATCGTCAGGAGCCCAGTGACGGCCACATAAGTCACTGGATCCTGGGCACTGACCGTCAAGAAGCTCCCAACTACGCGGCCCACCGCAAGCGCACCAGCAATGCCCACGATCAGCCCTACAGCGACGATTAGAAATCCTTCTCGAAAAACCATTCTTAGAATGTCCAGCGGCTGCGCGCCCAACGCCATACGCACGCCAATTTCGTGTGTTTTCTGGCTGGCAGCGTAGGAAACGACTCCGTACACGCCGACAATGGCGAGAATGAGACCGAGAATCCCCAATACAGCCGCCAACACCGCTCCAATCTTGTAAAACAACAAACCGTTGAGAGTGTTAAGAGCGTGGTTCATTGTCTGTACGTCGAACAATGGCAACTGCGGGGCGAGCGACTCAATCTCGCGTTCAATTTCCGGAGTCATCGTCTCACTGGAGCCAGCGGTGCGAATCTGAAGTATCTCGAGCGAGTTTCCCACCTGGTGCTGGGCGAAGGGGACGTAGAATACGGGGTTGATCTGGCCCGTCACGCCCTGGAAGCGAGCATCTCCTGCTACGCCCACCACTACGATGGAATGTTTGTCTTCGGTGGCCATCTTGAATTGGTGGCCGATCGGATCCATGTTGGGCCAAAACTTCTTGGCCATTTCATTGCTAACGATGGCCACGTACTGGGCATTCTCGTCGTCGGCACCGGTGAAGCTTCGCCCGCGAAGCATGGAAATTCCCATCGTCTGAAAATAATCACCCGAGATCGCGACGTACAAAGACGACGGGGCAGGCTGGCCCGGAGGCGGTTGATATCCCTCGATCGACAGATTATCGCCGTTGTTGTAATAGCCGAGCGGTGTTGAGCTGGCCTCGGAAACCGATACGACTCCCGGAATACTGCGCACGCGCCCTAGAAGATTCTTGTAGAAGTCGCGCGTTTGCGCCGGGTTGTAACCGATTTCATTGGGATCCATCGCCAAGTTCAGGACATGATCGGGATTGAATCCAAGATCGGTGCGCTGCACTTTGCTCAAACTGCGGGTAAAAAGTCCGGCGATGACCAGCAGCATCAGCGAACCAGCCACTTGTGCCACCACCAACGTGGTGCGCAGCCGGTTCTTGCCCCCGACTACGCCGCGGCCGCCTTCATGGAGTATCGCGCTGAGATTCCCACGCGAGGCGCGGATCGCCGGAACGATTCCCACGACGACGCCAGTTACGAGTGCAGCCGCGGTGGCGTACGCAAAGACGCGCCAGTCGAATCCGAAATCAAAATTAACGGGCAGATCCGTCTGAATATTGACGGAAGCCAGCATGGAGCTTCCCCAAATACCTAGCAGAATTCCTGCTACTCCTCCGAGCAAAGCCAGGACGATGCTTTCCGTCATCAGCTGCCGGATCAGCCGATGGCGCGCCGCGCCCAAGGCCGCGCGGATAGCCATTTCGCGCTCGCGGACGGTGGCGCGCACCAGCAGAATGTTTGCGACGTTCACACAGGCGAGCAGTAGCACCATTCCCGCAAGACCCAGGAAGAGGCCGCCCACTACGAGCACTGTGTTGTTGGGATCGGGATTGGGCCGGGCGCGAAGTTCAGGGAAGGCTTGCACGCTCAAGTCTTTGTCGGCGTCAGGATGTTCCTGCGACAGACGCTGCGAAACAATCGCCAAGACGGCTTGCGCCTGGGCGAGTGTGGTCCCGGGCCGCAGGCGAGCGAGGACTGGCGTGCCGCGAATTTGGCGATTGGTCATGAAGTCAGCGGCTTGGCCTTCAATCGGAAGCATGCCAAGCGGTAGATAGCCCTGGACGCTTATAATCGGGTACACGCCCACAAACCCTTTGGGAGCAACACCGATGATCGTGACCGGATGGCCATCGACGGACACCTTCCGTCCAACGATTTGGGGATCGCCGCCGAAGTGCGTTTGCCAGTATGAATAAGCAAGCACCATTACCGGGTCGGCGTTGGCGACTCCTCCCTCCGACGGCAAAATGAAACGTCCCAATGCCGGCTTAATTCCCAGGGCGGAGAAATAATTCCCGGTCACGTAATTCGTCATGATGCGGTCGGCTTTGCCGTCCACGCTCAGACCGTCCATTCCGAATACATAGCCGAACACTTCGGAGAACACGCCGGAGGTTTGATTCTGGATGTCCCGATAGTCAGCGACGGAAAATTGAGTCTGTATGTTCTGGTGTTGCTGCTGATACGCCAGAACTGCGATTCCCGAGGGATCGTTGACGGGCAACGGCCGCAGGAGAAACGCATCCACCATGCTGAAAATGGCTGTGTTTACGCCGATGCCGAGCGCCAGAGTGATGATCGAGACGATCATGAATCCGGGATTTTTCGCCAACATGCGGACGCCGTAACGAATGTCCTGCTGCAACGTTTCCATTTTTACTCCGTGACTCGTGAAGACTCGTTGATGATGAGTAATGCAATCATTAAAGAACTGTATCAATCGTTCCAATCAACCATCGCTGATCCTCCGCGGGGCCGCCCTTGGCGAACTCTCTGTTACTCGTAACGCAGCGCGACCATCGGATCGACGCCCGCCGCTTTGCGGGAAGGCAACCATCCTGCCAACAAAGCCACACCAACAAGCAAGCCTGCCGCAATGAAAAATACAAATGGGTCGCTGGCCTTTACTCCGAACAGTTGCGATTCGATCACGCGCCCGATGCCGTATGCAACGATAAGACCTATGATCAAGCCCGCAGCCAACATGCCCAGAATTTCGCGCAGGATCATCCACGCGACGCTGTTCTGCGTAGCACCCAGCGCCATGCGAATCCCGATTTCCCGCGTGCGGCGCGCGACCACGTAAGCCATGACCCCATAGAGCCCCACCGCGGCCAAAAGCGAGGCGAGCAAACCAAGCCCCAGAGAAAAGACAGTGACGAGACGGTCAGTGAACATGATGTCGTCCACCTGCGCGGTCAACGTTTTCACGTCGTAGACCGGGAGGTTGCTGTCGACAGCTTGAACCAAGTTGCGTACGCTGATTGCGAGGGCCGCGGGATCCTGGTTCGTTCGCACGTAAAACGTCGCATCTCCAGCGTGCTCGCTCTGCGAATAAGGCAAGAAAACGTAAGGAGAAACCTTCTCCCGCACGTCAATATCCTTGCTGTCCCTTACGACACCCACGATTTCGATATCAATCTTGACGTCCTTGCCACCGCCGAAACCAAAGTGCTGACCGATGGGATTGCGCCCCGCGAAAAAGCGGCGCGCCATGGCCTCGTTGATGATCGCAGCCTTGGGCGACGTGCTGGAATCGGCTTCCGTGAATTCCCGTCCGTTCAGCAAAGGAATTCCCATGGTTGCGAAGAACTCCGGACCCGCCCAGTTCTGGCTGACGTTCATGTCTTCGTCTTCCTGTGCGTTATATCCCTGGACCGTAATATTGGAGGTCGAATTGCTATTTGCCAGCACCGCTATTTGCGAAGCGCTGGCTGAGCGCACGCCCGGGAGCGATTCCATGCTTTTTCGTATGCGCTCCACAAGCGAGGCTGTCTGCGGGGGCGCATAGCGGTTTAATTCCGGCGAAATCGAAAATTCCAGCACGTGATCTGGACGAACGCCAAGGTCCTGCGACTTCAGATTAAACAGGCTATGTGCGAATAGCCCGGCGGCCGCCAGCAACACCGCCGTCAATGCAATTTGCGAGATCATCAGGGATTTGCGCACACGTACGTTGGCCTTTCCGCCGGAAACGTTGGAGCCTTGGTCTTTCAGCACGCTTTGCAAATCCGTGCGGGTGGCCCGTATCGCGGGTGCCAGTCCGAAGAACACACTTGTAACCACCGAAACCACACAGGCAAAAATCAGAACGCGATAATCAAGCTGGCGCGTGAGACCGGACGCGCCTACATCTTCCGGAATCGAATTCACGATCAGGCTCAGCGTCCATGAAGCAAGCGCCAAACCTGCCGCGCCACCTGCGATAGCGAGTAGCACACTTTCGGTCATCAATTGACGCACCAGCCGCCCGCGGCCTGCACCCAGCGCAAGGCGCAGTGCGATTTCCCTCTGCCGGCCTTCGCCGCGCGCGATCAACAGGCTGGCTAAATTCGCGCACGCAATCAGAAGCACCAGTCCTACCATTGCCATGAGTACAAGAAGCGGTTGCTTCGCATCGTGCTGCAGAACGGGCCGCCCATGAGATCCTGTGTCCAATATCATCTTGCGATTGAGAAATTCCTGTTGATCCCTCGACGAGAGCTTCAACGCAGGAGCTTCGCCTTCCAGAATCGCGTGATACAGAGGCGCCACTCCGGCTTCAGCTTTACCAGCGGAGAGTCCCGGCTTCAGCCGGCCCAACATCGTGACCCAATGATCGTTTCGATCAGCGAGCCCATCCCAATTCGGCGTCATCGCCGCCTTCATGGTGATCGGGATGAACAGGTCGGGAACCAAGCCCACTTGCACGCCCGCGAAGCCTGAGCGCGCGACTCCGACTACGGTGAGGGAATTGCCATTCACCGTGAGTTGCTTATTCAAGATGTTCGGGTCGCCGCCGAAATGGCGCTTCCAGTAGCCACAACTAAGCACCGTCACGGGATTGCCGCCCGGAGCAGTTTCGTCTTG